>OGQL01000091.1_pt1 | contig 68292 bp, 75 predicted proteins | sample 1553211 | NCBI WGS metagenome assembly OGQL01 (sample SAMEA2579942, study PRJEB22360) | human gut metagenome
GTCGGTTAGCGAATTTTCTTGTTTTGGGACTTGACTTTTATTAGCAGGTCTTTTGGAGAATCCGACCAGTCCGCTGTCACCAACGTCCCTTCCACTGTATCGTAGGAGATATAGGTCAAAAGAGCATCCGGGTTATATGGAACCGGCTCTGGTTTCGTAAGCAGCTTATTCCCCTTCGCACCCAGATAGATAAAGTTCCCAGAAAACTCCAGCTGATGCTCTGTGGTATTCAGATTGACTGCTCCTGTATAAGAGAAAGGCATACCGTTGGCATAGAACTTATCGGCTCTGGACCGTAAGTGTGCACCAAATGAGTCATAGGTCTTCCCTGCCGAATCGACCCGCGCATCCAGAGTCTCCTTGTCCGTAGTCTTACCGGATGCAATGCTGTTCATCCTGGAATTCAGGGATGCTGCACTCTGCTGCATGGCTGTCCGTCCATCCTCCAGCTGCTTCTGAGCATTTGCCACCTTCTTCGCCAGCGTAGTGGTCGTATCACTCAGGCTGTCATTCACGTTCTGCACCGTATCCGTGAGTTTTTGGGTGACCCTTTCTTCCGTTTCGGACACATTTTTACTGATGCGGCTTTCTGTTTCTGTCAGTTCCGTATGGACGTCCTCTGCTGTCCGGGTCAGATGATCCTCTGCCAGCCTGATCTGCTCACTGAACTGACTGCATACAGACCAGTAGTGTTCATTAAAGATTTCCGTTCCAGCCGGGACCGGCAGCTTGGAGATATAGCTGACACCAGTTTCTTGACACAGCACGATGATCAGTTCCTCGTACTCTTTTGTCTTGTCCCAGATGCCGCCATGCTTCGGGACGATGCGTCTGCCAACATACTTAGGCATAGAACACACCTCCCCTCAGCACAGAAGAGATCAGATTACTGCACAGGTCAGATAATCCGATACCCCCCCCCGAATTTTCAGACAATTATTACGGTTCATCATAGCTTTTCCTTTCTCCGGGATATTCCCGGCATCACTTCATATCCTGTAGTGCCAGTGTATACTTGACCAACGCATACAGCTGATAGCCCCATGCGCAGTGTGCGTAGTTGTTCGGATGCCAGTTGGGGCCTCCGTACTGACCCCGGCCGTATGCCATGTGCAGTACCCTGCCACTCTGTCTGCCGACCGAATCCGCAGACACATAATCCAGTGTAGGGTAACTCTCCACGGCAGGCTGGATCAGATGCCCACTGCATACATAGACACCGTTTGCCTCATCCTGCAGTTCATCGCAGAAATACTGGTAGATGCTCACATTCTTGCTGTGAAGTCCACCCAGCGTGATCTCAGAAGCCCGGTACTCCGGGTATTTTGCCGGGAAGTAAGTGCCGGTCTCATCAATGGACATGAGGATCACGATGATATCCGGATACTCACGCTTGATCGTTTTCACGATATCCGGGATATTGGCTTTGTACTCTGCAAGGGAACTGTTGTGGTTTAAGTTGATCACCACATGGGTCGGCGTGCACAGGTCATAAGCGTTGGCATCTTTTACTTCCGTGCCTGCGGTTTCGCCGGGAATAAGCCGGGTCATGCCGTTATCCGCCAACGTCCTGTACTTATCCAGACAAGCCTTCAGCGAGAAGCCCTTCGTCTTTTCATCGTAGAACGGGTTAATATTAGATGCGCTCTCAAAAGTTGCAAGGTTCAGATCCTCTGCACTCCAGCCGCCCTTACCCATCGCATAGTTCACAACCGTCTTTCCATCCAGCTTGAACGAGGACGAGGAGCCGTAATGCTTGCCATTCATTGTTCCCGGCATGCCGACCATCAGACAGCGGTATTCGGTTTCTGCCGCTTTCGCGTCCTTGCGGTCCAGATCAAACAGGTAGCGCACCCACGACCAATAGTGGGTCGGAAGATCCGCATCTGTTTTCCCAACACCGGCTAGATACCCATCCGTCACACTGTCACCGATAACAAGGATCTTCGGGAACTGGTTCTTTCCCATACTGGCCAAGGTGCTGCGGTGCTTGAATTTGAGTTTCTGCGTCTTATAGACATCTGACACAAACGATTTCTCTACCGTCTGTTCCAGAACATCCTCCCCGCTGTTGACTGCCGTGTTGGTAAACGGTGAATACAAGTCAAAGCGCTCCTCCATCTCCGTACCAAAACCAGCCGCTCTATCCTTCCAGCCGGTCTCAGCGATCAGATGGTCCACCCAGACTGAAACATGATAGTTTCTGGCGGTCGAAAGGTTATTGCAGACCGTATACACCGGAGCCGCCGGGACAAGGCGAAGGTCTTTCTTTTCCGGCACGGCCACCAGCTGATCCAGCCGGGTCGTCAGATCTGTCAGCTGCTTTTTCTGGTTATCCGCCTCCGTCTGCAGGGAGTTCACTTCCTGTTTCAGATCATCCAGCGGCTTATAATCCGTGTATGCTTCGTATACATATTCCGTTCCCTCAACAACACAGAGTTTCTGTCCGGAAGATGCCATATAGAAGAACATCACATAGGCATCGCCTTCCTGATAGGTGTACTGGTCATTGGCATCCACATAACGGAGCGCCTTCTTCGCTTTGTCAAACACGACCTGGCTGGTTACACCGTTCGTGCCGGAGCCTTTGGTCACAAGACCTTTCTCGCTGACCGGGATATAATCCGTGGAACCATATCGGAGATTGTCTGCATGATACTGAATAACGGACGAGTGTACATAGGCAAACCATCCCGGACGATACCTGGAAGGGTCGAGGAGGTTTCGGCTATGGACTGCATCCAGCTTGCCGGATGCCAGGGTATCCGTGTATTCCCGCTCATCCTTGAAAGCCTGTCCTACAACGGCGGCATCCGCAGCCATTCCGGAATAGGATAGCGTCGTATCCACCTTACCTGTACCAATCAGGATCTTGCCCATAAAGACGATCAGACGGTTTTTGTAATCATACTCCACATTCCCGGACGGTTCATTGCTGAAGAAATCGTTGCGGATTTCTTTTCCGGTATTCGGGCGCACCGGATAATAGAGCACCTTGTCTGTACTGCGCACACGCAGTTTGTATGCTCCTTCATCTATAAATCGGTGCAGAATCAGGGTGATCCTGTTATCTCCCTTCACTAGTTCTACCGACTGGCGGAACACCTCGCCTTCTTCCGATTCAAGCATGGCAGTCAGGATCGTCTCCCCAATGGTTCGGAGTGTGAACTGGATTTCCTGTACAAACGAGCTTTGCAGAACAGTCAGCGGCACATAGTAGGTCTGGAGTACCGGGCTGCTGCCTTCCCAGATATTGCTGACACCAGGATATAAAAAGGGCAGATCCAGACTGGTCATCGTTTCCTTTGCCAGTGCATCATCCGCACTTCGCAGTGCTTCGATCTCGATTGCCATCTTTTTCTGATTCTGTCGCTCCCTCTGAACCTGATTCCACAGCTTTACAGACTCTCCGCACACCTTCAGGTTCAGGTCCTTCGCATAGGAGCTTGCCCTGATCTGGAATACCCCTTCCGGGATCTCCAATTCCTTTTCTTTGTACTCCTGCGGCTGTTCCGTATCCCTGGAATCCAGAATAGATGCCACAAACGTGCCATTGGCATCATAGCCTGCAACTCCGATCCAGTTGAACACCTGCCCGGTATAGTAAACTTTCTGGCAGGCGGTATCTACCGGGATCAGTGCTGTCGTCTGAACATGCTCAAACTTCTGCGTTTCTCCATTGATCGTGTTGACTGTAATGCCTTCTGTCAGTTCGCCGGTCGCATCATAGTTTGCATCCACCTTGGATTCCTGCAGTGCATCCAGCCCTTCTTTTGCTTTCGGATAGATGGAACGGATCGCTGCTCCAAGGTTGTCAAAGGTATTCCCCTCCGAATCCACTCTTGCATCAAGGACTTCTGTGTCAGAGGTTCTCCCTTTTGCAATCTGGTCCATCCGGGCATTCAGAGCCTTGTTTGTCTGTGCGACATTCTGGGCGTTCTGGTTCATCTGCTGCTCTGCCGCAGCGACTTTTGCAGTCAGATCCGATTTTGCATTCTCCACACGCGCAGTCACACGGTTTTCTGTCTCAGACAGGCTGGTGTTTACCTTACTTTCTGTGCTGGAGAGACTTTCATTGATACGGCCTTCCGTGTCGGATACATTTTTGTTGATCCGGTTTTCTGTTTCCGAAAGCTCTGAGCGGATATCTTCGGCCGTCTGGGTCAGATGCTCCTCTGCCTCTGCGATCTGCTCACTATGCAGGCTGAACAGGCTCCAATACTTCTCATCACTCAGAGCCGTTCCTTTCGGCACTGGAAGATTGGAGATAAAACTGTTGCCGCTGTCTGCATCCAGTACGATCTGCAGCTCTTCATATTCTTTCCGGATGTCCCATTCGCCTGCATGTTTGGGAACGATCCGGCGGCCTGTGTATTTTGCCATATTACCCCTTTCTGTCAGCCTTACACTGACACATCATCCTCGCCATATTCCACGACCAGATGTCCTTCTTCATCGGTTGTGAATATCAGCCCAAGGTCGCATTTTGTTTCAAATGCAAAATAGCCATCCTCCGTAATCGATCCTTCCACGATCTCACGGCACAGCTTTTCTACGGAACTGGACTCCGATCTATCACTCAGTCCCAGACCGTCATCCGACTCAAAGCCAAAGCAGCCTGCCTTGTCTATAAACAGATTTAGGATGCCATCCCGAACAGCTTTCAGGAATGCTGCAAATGTGTAAGTGGCGATCTTGCCGTTATTGATGGCCGCCCTTTCCACCTTTAACGTAAGAGAGAATGAGCCAAGGACATCACCTTCTGTGCTGAGCATAACAACATCCAGCGGAAAACGTCCGGCCTGCGCCGTCATGAAGGTCGTGATCGTAAAGAGGACTGCCCCCTTCTCAACGAATACAAGGTCTGGCGCAGTTTCACTCGTGTAGTGGAAGATCGTACCGTCCGGACGGGTACCGGAACAGGCTACAATACAATTCTGCGGCACGGTATATTCCACAGAGTTGTTATACAAAACACAGCGAACTTTTCTCGCCTTGTTGTCATACTGCTTGACCGGAACCGTCACCGGGATCAGATTCTCCGTCAGCGACAATTCCACTTCCTGATAAATGCCTGTGACCATTACGAACTCCCTCCTTCCTGATCCGTCTCCTTATTATCTGTTTCCTCTTTGTTTTCCGTATCCTTATCTTCACTACCCGGCTTTTCGGTATCCAGGGTTTCAGGCTCGGTCGGTGTGGACGGTTCCGTTGGCTCTGGATCAGGTTCTTCCGGTTCATATCCAATCGTCTGCCACTGTTCTCCGTCCCACAGTTTTAACCGAAGGTTCTTCTTATCGACCCAGAAGGAATCCTCTGCCGGATCTTCCGGCGCACTTTCGGACACAGGGATATACAGCTGATACTTCGCATCCAGTTCCTTCTGCAAATCATCTGAGATTTCCGTGAGGGTGCTGTACCGCCTATCCAGTTCCTCATACAGTTCTTTGGACAGCTTCTTTGCCGTTTCATACCGCTGATCGAGCGTTTTCTGAAGTTCTACAGAAATAGCGGTCGCTGTTTTGTACCGCTCATCCAGTTCCTCCAGCAACTCCTCGGAAAGCTCGGCTGCTTTCTTGTAACGGTCGTCCAGTTCCTTGAGTGTCTGCTCCAGCAGGATTGCTGTTTTGACTGCGGAATCATCTGACTCCCAGCCATATCCCCATGTCTTCCCGCCATCTGTGGAAACAAAAAATCCGGCCGGACTATTCTTCCACGCAACCGTTGACTGTTTCAGAGTTGCTGCGTTGAATGCGTACCGAGTCGTATTCCCCTTACTGTCCGTCTCATTTTTATAATGAAGGCCGAACAGTGCAGCAAACAACGCACCATCATAGATAATGGAGGCCGAAATGCCGCCCATCTGCTCTCCCACTGCTGTTTCCACACGGACTGCGGTATCGTATGCGGCGGTTGCTGTATTTCGGATACTGTTAAGGGAGCTTGTCAGGGAGGAATTTCGGCTGCTGACCGTAGAATTCGACAGCGTGATGCTGTTATACCGTTCCAAAAGCGAGTCATATTCGGTTTCTGTAACCTTGGAACTGGCTTCAATGCCCAGCTTCGAGATATACACATGAACCGTATCACAGAGCGAGACCTGTTCTGCCTGTACAACATCCTCATATCCGGGTGTATTCCAAAGCTGAATGAAGTCGATTTTAATGTCGACCTCCGGCTCTGTCAGGCTGGTCGTATCAATATAGTCCTGTGCATACTCTCGCAAAGCCGCTTCCGATGGCTTTTCCTGAAAGGCACTGGTGCAGTCCAGCACCGTAATCTTCTGATACGGCACAGATTTTCGGCTGACCATGACCACTTTTTCTGGCAGTTCCATAACCGCCTGTGTTTCGTTGTCTACCCAGTACGGATGCACTCCTGTAATGGTATTCTCGATGGATTTCTCCATCTTGAAATCCGTCAGGTTTTTGCCGTAGACGATATGAACGTTGTGGTCCGCACCTCTGGCTCTGTGAAACTTGACTGTGTAGCGGTCCCACTCGAACTCTCCTCCAAAAGTATCCAATACCGAACCATCCATACCGCCCAGACAGTTACGGAAAGATGCCGGAACGGACACAGTAAACGTCGCACTGGATGCCACATCTGTCCAAACTGAGAACGGACAGTCAGAAGCCGCATGGCTTTTCAGCCCCTGCATTGCCCCGACGCAGCCGGTCACTGAAAAAGGCGATACCGTGATAAAGTTGAGCTGATAGGAAATATGCCGTGCCTGAACTTCCAGCTTTCCATCAATAGGGGTCGTGATCTTGTAGATACGGAACGGCTGCGGCTGCATCGTATCAGATGGTTTGGCAAGGATGACGTTTCCCTCCTCCAGCATCTCTGCATGGATGCCATCTGCCGGACAGATGAGCTTCAGCTCATAGCTGCCGTTTCGTTTCTCAGTAACGGTACAAGACTGTGCATCTGCCAGCTTTCCAATGCCGTTATTATCAAATTTCATTTCTCTGGAATCATATAAACACGGGATCACTGGCTGCACCTCCCCTCAGAGCGTCCACCAACGGGGAATGACTTCCACCGCCGTGATACCGCCTGTCCATGTGATCTGTGTCTTTCCTTCCGGCAGTTCCGGGAAGTCATCCGAAAGGATGGTCTCATTGCAGAAGCCGGAAGCGTTGTAAGCGTTGTGCGTCTCACAGTTGAGCAGCACATAGTCTTTGATGCTGTGGATGGTGATCTTCTCTTCCCCCACATACAGCTCGCCGCCGCTGTCTCCGTAAACCTTGAAGATGGGCTGTGCAGGAAAAGCGAAGGGGTTCTTTAAGGTCGACCTGCCATCCAGCCGGATTGTCCGCTGCCCGTCCACGCTCCACCTCTGGGGCTTACAGTTAAATGCCAGCTCCATCTCAGCGGCTTTCTGAGCAGTCACATCAAAAGCAAGGGCATCCTTGCAGACCGCCATCCGAAAGAAATCCGGGTCGTAGGTATCCTGCAATTTCTGATACCCCACCGGCGACAGAAGCCATGCCTTGACTGCTGCTGTCTTAGCTGGTAGTCCGTTGAAGAAAAAAGCTTTATACTTGATATCCACGTTCTGATATCTGCGGCGGCCTGCCTTTGCATTCTCGGTGAGGATGTCTCCGTTTCTGCCGGGTACGGAGGTGCTCTCCACATCCGCAGCCGGGGAATCATACACACCGGGACCAGACAAATATAATAGGAAGTCTTTGCTGGACTTCCCGGCAAACGACAGATACTGTCTGGCATATCTGTCTTTTAACTGAAACTGTGATACTGTTTGCTTTGGGGTGTTATAGCCCATACGCATCTCCTCCTTTACTTGAAGACCGAATCATCCTCATGGATCATGCCGTTGATCTTATCCGCAACGGTCTGTGCGAGTTCATCGTCGTTCCGGGCATTATAACCGTTGACTGTGATATACACACCGCCGAGGTTGGTCGTCCGGGTGGTGCCACCTCCGGCCAGAGCCGCCTGCGGGAAGTTCCAGCCGGAGCCATCGAAATGTGGCAAGGTCAGTTCCGGCAGACTGAAGGAGCTGATGCCCTCCATACCCTGCTGTACCTTTGCTGCCATCGACCTGATTTGGCTGATCAGTCCGCCTTCGCCTTTCTTGATGCCGCCGGAAAGCAGCTTCATGAAGTCGGGCATATAGGTGTCGGCATCTGCCAGCGGCCCTTCATCCGGCACAGAGAAGTGCAGGAACGAGCGGATGCCATTTGCCACACTCTTGACCGCATTGCCGACCCAGCTCACGCCTTTCTTGATACCGCCCGCGATACCGCCAACGATGTCCTTACCCCAGCTGACTGCCGAAGAAGCCACGTTCTTGATACCGCCCCAGATGGACGATGCCACATTGCCAATAGCCGATGCCGCATTGGAGATACCATTCTTAATGGCATTCACACCATTCGAGAATACCGACGTAACCTTGTTCCAGATATTTGTGACACCTTCCCGGAAGCCATCGCAGTTTTTCCAGAGAGCGGTAAGTCCAAGACCGATGCCGCCAACGGCTGCCACTGCGATACCTGCAGGACCGGCAAGACCGGCCAATGCTGTACCTGCCGAAGCAAGCACTCCTCCGGCCGAGGAAGCGATACCAGCCAGAGCCGATCCCGCACCAGCAGCCAGACCGGATAAGGTCGTGCCAACCGAGCCGAACAGTCCTGCGATTGCGGAACCGGCAGAACCAGCAATTCCGCCCAATGTGGAACCCACACCAGACAGAAGCCCAGAAAGACTGCCGCCTAAGCCGCCGATCTTCGACACTACACCGGAAAGCAGCCCGCCCAGATTCGACAGGATTCCCCCACCGCTGGAGCCAAGGCTTCCCAGCTTCGAGATGATGCTGGAGATTCCCTCTCCCAAACCGCCCATTTTAGAGGTCAGCCCAGAGATCAGATTGCCAAACTTCGACACGATCTGACCGCCATCTGCACTGCCGATCTTCGACAAGAAATCTCCGATGTTGGACAACAGACCACCGCCGTTCTCTGTACCGAGGACATTGCCAAGGTTCTGCATCGTATTTCCGAGGTTTCCGATGGTGTTCTTCATGGAGCCGAGCTTGTCCACTAGACCCGTGACCGTATTGACCGTGTCACCGACCTTACTGATGCCGTTGCCCAGGCTCTTTAGGAAATCCGAGTTGAAGGTATCACCAAGACTGCGGATCGCATTTCCAAGAGAACTGGTCTGAGAACTCAGCTCTCCAACGGAATCCTTCATATCCGCAAAGCCCTGCTTCACTTCATCGCTCATGCCGCCGACTGCGGTTTTGGTGATACCCTGCAGATCAGTCCAGATCTGCTGGAACTGTGTTTTCAGACCGGAAAGCCCGGACATCAACTGGGACTGGATACCGCTACCCACATCCCTTGCAGCACTACCGATACCGCTCTGACTTTTCTTGATCGTGGTAGCAAAACTGCCGACCACGGAATCCATCCAGTCGCCCAGAGAATCTACCGGGGTCGTGAGGTTGTTGCTCATAGACCCGGCAAGTCCCTGCACGGCTTTCACCACCGACTTGACATTTTTCTTAATGCCGGTCGCCAGCAGCTTCATGAAGTCCGGCATATAGGTATCTGCATCGGACAGAGGTCCTTCATCTGGTACAGAGAAATGCAGCAGGCTTCTGACCCTGCTTGCGACATTTTCTGCCGCTGCGATCACGGAACCGGCTGCTGCCCGGACACCTGACGCCATCTGGGAACAGATATCTGCACCCCAGCGGTATGCCGAAGAAGCAATCGAACCGAGCGAGTTAAAGCTACTCCTGATGCTTGCAACACCAGAAGAAACCGTGCTGCGCAGGCTGGACATTGCCGAAGACACCGTAGACTTGATGCTGTTGAAGGCAGAGGTCGTGGTAGATTTCAGTGTGTTCCAGCCGCTTGTGACCGTACTGCGAACTGCGGATACAGAGGAAGTTGTAAGACTCTTGATGCTGTTCCATGCAGTCGTGATGACTGTTTTGATACCATTCCAGCTGGTATTCGTCAGGTTTTTCACCGCATTCCATGCGCTGGTCATGGACGTTTTTACAGAAGCGGTCGCAGAGGTGGTAAGGGATTTAATCCCGTTCCACGCTGTGGTAATGACCGTTTTAATTCCGTTCCAGCTGGTCGTTGTCAGCGACTTCACCGCATTCCATGCACTGGTCATGGACGTTTTCACTGCTGCTGTCGCAGAGGTCACATTGGATTTCACCGCCGAGAAGCTGTTCTGGATACTGGACTTGATGGTATTCCATGTGCTGGTGGTACTGGTCGTAATGGAACTCCATGCGGATATCATCGCAGCACTTACCCCTGCCGTTCCGGTTTTCACCGTCTGGCTGATAGCGGCCCAGCTCTTACTGTATGCCTGCTCCACACCCCTCATGGAGTTGGTGATGGAGGTAGACAGCGTGGTGGACAGGTTCTCCGCCGCCGCAGTCACAAGGCTGGTGTTGGTCGTGATACCGTTTGCCAGACCCTGCATGAAGTCCGGCATCCAGCTTTCCATATCTGCCAGAGGTCCTTCATCCGGCACAGAGAAGTGCAGGAAGGAACGGATACGGTCTGCCACTCCCGATACAGCACTTGCCACATCCTGAATCCTCGACTGGATACCGGACACAATGTTGCCGATCATGTCAGAGCCCCACGAGAACGCCTGTCCAGCCAGACCCTTGATAAAGGAAACTGCACTGTTAAAACCGTTCGTGATGGTGGACTTGATACCGGAAATCGTAGAGGAAATCCCAGATTTCATCGAGTTAAAAGCTGTGGTCGCCGCGCTCTTAATGCTGTTACTAAGGGACGATACCGTGGATTTCATGGCATTCCAGCCGGAAGAAACTACCGATTTGATGCCATTTACCACACCGGAGATCTTGCTGCTAATGGCATTCCAGATGGAAGAAACCGTGGACTGGATCGCAGAAAGGACAGTCGAGATGACCGTTTTGATTGTATTCCATGCCGTACTCATCCGGGTCTGGATGCCAGTCAGCAGCGGAGACAGGAACGACACAATGGCGTTCCACACCGTCGTCACTGCAGTCTGGATCGCAGTCAGCACCGTGGAGATAGCTGTCTGAATCGCTGACCAAACTGTAGAGAAAGTCGTCTGCAATCCAATCAGCATCGGAGTCACGAAGGCAACTATGGCGTTCCAGATGGAAGTGATCTTCGTCTGAATTGCGGTCAGTGCTGCGCCGATCAGGATCTGGATCGCCTGCCAGATGGTTTCAAACAGATATTTGAACGCATCCAGCAGAGGTTTCATGGTATTGTAGATGCCGTTCCACACCGAAGTAATCGTCGTGCTGATGGAGTTCATGACCGTAGAGATCGCGGTCGAGATTGCCGTCCACACAGTTGTCACCGTGGTATGGATCGTATTCAGCACAGAAGAAACTGCTGTGGAAATGGCAGTCCAGATGGTGCTGAAGGTCGTCTGGATACTCGTAAGGACAGTCGTAAAAAAGCTCGAAACTGCAGTGAACACAGTCGTTGCCACACTTTGGATAGCGGAAACTGTGTTTGAAAAGAAGCTGCTGATTCCGCTCCACACGGTCTCGAAGAAGCTCTTGATACTGCCCCAGACCGTCTGCCAGTCCGTACCGAACAGACCGAGGAACACATCCAGTGCGCTCTTTAGTGCGGTAAGCGTAGTGGTAAATACAGACTTCACACCGTCCCAGATGCTGGAGAAGATGCCTTTTACTGCTTCCCATGCGCCGCTCCAGTTGCCGGAGAACACATTGGAAAAGACATCGAACAGACCAAGTAGCGTATCCAGAACCACACCGAGGATGGTCGAAATATTCTGGAATGCTCCCTCAAACAACGGGGCAAGCACCTGACAAAAGCCATCCCAGACTGCTTTCAGTACCTCGGTGACATCCTTAAAATCAAAGCCCAGCCCATTGATCCGCTGTGTCAGCTGATCACAGAACCCTTTCACCTTGGAAACGATGTCGTTCCAGATGCTGGTAATGGCAGTACGGAACTCCTCGTTCGTATTCCAGAGGTTCATGAAGGCCGCCACCAGCGTACCGATGACCGCCACTACTGCTACGACCGGGCCGGACAGACCACCCAGAACCACACCCAGCTTGCTGAACACACCGCTGGCACTGCCCACATGGGTGATGAGAAGCCGGACACCCTTTGCAAGAGAACTGAAACCCCGCATCGCTGTGCCGATGGTCGATATGGTCTTACCCAGCACAATGAGCAGCGGACCGATGGATGCCGCCAGTAGCCCGATCTTAATGATCGTTTCCCTGGTGCTCTCATCCATACTGTTGAGCTTATCCACGAACTGCTGCACGGCCGACACGATCTTACGGATGGTCGGCATCAGGATATCGCCAAAAGAAATAGCCAGCTCCTCCAGCTGAGATTTCAGGATGGTGAGCTGACCATTTAAATTGTCCTGCATGGTCTCTGCCATGCTCTCAGATGCGCCATCGCAGTTTTCAATGGCACTGCTTAATTTATCGATATCCGACTGGCTGGAATTCATCAGGGCAAGGAAACCGGACATAGCATTCTTGCCGACCAGTGCCTCTGCGTTGGCGGCCTTCTCAGATTCCGACAGCCCGGAGAACGCCACACGGCAGTCCGCAAGGATGTCGTTCAGGCTTCTCATGCTGCCATCCGCGTTGCTGGTCGCAATCGTGACCTCACCGATGTTTTTACCCACAAAGGTCACTTCACCGGAAAGGTTGTTCATGATGGTACGAAGGGAAGTACCAGCCTGTGAAGCCTTGATACCACTGTTTGCCATAAGTCCGATGGCTTCTGCGGTATCCTCTGCCGAGAACCCCAGCGCACCGGCAATAGGCGCACAGTACTTGAACGTCTCGCCCATCATGGAGACGTTGGTGTTCGCATTGGAGGAAGCGGCTGCGATGATATCGGCAAAATGCCCAGAATCCGCAGCGGATAAGCCGAACGCGGTAAGGGCATCGGTAACAATATCTGAAGTCGTAGCGAGGTCTTCACCCGAAGCGGCCGCGAGGTTCATGACGCCCTCGATGCCGTTCAGCATGTCAGAAGTCTTCCATCCGGCCATGGCCATGTATTCCATCGCCGAAGCTGCCTCGGATGCAGAGAACTTGGTCTTTGCACCCATCTCACGGGCTTTCGCACGGAGCTGGTCAAAGTCATCCCCGGTCGCACCGGAAATGGCAGAGACCTTACTCATCTCGGAATCGAACTCTGCTGCCGTCTTCACTGCGGCAGTGCCAAGCCCCGTTACAGCGGCAGTCACCGGAAGGAACTTCTTGCCTACATTCTCCACAGAAGATCCGATGTTCTGGAGCTTTTCTCCGGCTTCATCGATCCTGGCAAGAGTCGCATTGGTGGTCGCAGCCTGGTCCTGTAAAGACCGCAGATTCTGTTCGGTCTCCACGATCTCACGCTGGAGGGCATCATACTGCTGCTGGGTGATCTCACCATTGGCAAGCTGCTCATTGGCCTGCTGTGCGGCAGTCTTCAGAGTTGCCAGTTTTTCCTTGGTAGCTTCAATGGCATCCTTCAGCATCTTCTGCTTCTGGACGACCAGTTCTGTATTGGAGGGGTCCAGTTTCAGGAGTTTGTTGACATCCTTCAGTCCGGACTGCGTCCCCTTGATTGACTTGTTTACACTTTCCAGTGCTTTGGAGAGCTTCGTGGTATCGCCGCCAATCTCAACGGTGATGCCCTGGATTCTGGATGCCATGCGGATGACCACCTCCTCGTTTTGGGCATAAGAAAAGCCCATCTGCGTAAAACAGACAGGCAAATACTGTGTATCAATTCAAATTGTTCAGCATATAATAATCACGAAGCAACGTTGCGGTTTTTCTCTTCAAAGTCTTGACTTTTTAGATGCAAACTGCTATACTATGCTTCAGTGATCAGGTTTCAGATACTCGCGAGGACTGAGACCGGGGGGAGGACCTGTTGGCCCTCCTCTTTTCTTTTTATCACGAGTTTACCGAATGTGAGGCAAAGGAGATGCCTAATCAATTACAGAATGATCGCTTTAGAACATACGATCAGCAAATAGATATTCTTAAGAATCAAAAGGGACTCATTATTTCTGATGAAAACATCACCAAGGAATCTTTAATTAACATCGGCTATTTTTCCCTTATTGGTGGTTATAAATATCCATTTAAGAACCCCATGACTCGGAAATACATTAATACTACTTTTGAGGATATCTATGCTCTCTATAAGTTTGACAGAGAACTCCGAGAACTTACTTTTAAATACCTGTGCGAAGTAGAAATGAAAATTCGTCAGGTTATTTCCTATTGTTTTTGTCAGCATCACGGGGATAGTCAAACTCACTACATATCAACTGCAAGCTACCGTTCTGAGCCGAAATATGCTCGCGATATCGCAGTGTTAACGAATATTCTCAGTAAAATAGCCATTCGAGATACAGATCATTCGTATCTCGTCCATCAGCGAAATGCACATCAAAATGTTCCGCTTTGGGTTGCTGTGAATGCATTGACTTTTGGGCAAATATCTAAAATGTATTCGCTTTTGCCCTTCTCCCTGCAAAGTGCCGTTGCCCAAGAATATCCTCATGTAAACGAAAAGGAACTGGAACAGTTCTTAAGATGTTTAACCTTTTACAGAAACGTATGCGCACACAATGAGTGTCTCTATTGTTTCTCTTCTCGCCGTGATATTCCGGACACCAATCTTCATCGCAAACTCAATATTCCCAAAACTGGAACACAGTACACTCAGGGAAAACGAGATTATTTCGCTTTAGTTATAGCCTTCCGCTATCTTCTCTCTGACGATAGCTTTAAGAAATTCAAAAAAAGCCTTGTTAGCCTCATTCGCACATATCAAAAAGAAAGCTCCCGACTCACGCAGCAGCAACTGTATGATAAGCTTGGCTTTCCAAGTAATTGGATGAAACTGACTCAATACAAACGATAAAGACTTTCCCGCCCAGTCATCAACGGCTGAGCGGGATTTTTCTTTACGCTCACTCGACGAACGTGCTTATTTCATTTGCGATATAAGCACGTTCGTCTGTTTTTGTCTTAGAACCGGTCAAATTATCAGCACCTTATAAAAATCAGCACCTTTTTTCAAATGTCAGCGTTTTAACTGAATTCAAGTCGAAAAGGTGCTGATTTTATTTCTGCCCTTCGTTACCATACTGTATAACACTATTTTACAGGAGGTAACGCTTATGATTTTTTCTTTTTGGCAAGAACATCTTGATGAGTTCCTTGACAGCATGTGTGAACAGGGATTCTGTACAAAAGTAATCTCTGCTCACAAACGATTCACACTATCCTTAGAGGAGGATGCGACTGTTCATGGCTGGCAAACCTACGAGGATGTGCGAAATTACTACAGTCTGCTTCCGGGCCTGAAGGACAAGACCAGGTGGTTTAAGCTCTCTATTATCAAGAAGCTGGAAGCTTTTCATCTGCTTGGACAAAAACCAGAGCATCGTATTGTTAAGGAACATGTTCACGTTACTGCACCAACACGAAGCAAGGGAAGACTTAATCTTTTTCCATTGCGCGATCAATTAGACGATTTCCTCGCTTTTTTTATTCAGCAGGGACGCTGTGATGAAACTGTATTATCCACCCGCCGGACAGTCTCTTACATTATCACAATGTCCGCCTCTAACTCATGGGATACCTATCAAGATATCAAAGATTGGTATTTCGAGAAAAAACTTACAACCAAGTACCTTGATAAAATATACCGGATTATTGACCATATGGAGTACTGGCAGCTGAATGGCACCCTGATTGGTTGGGATGACCACGGTATGGTCAATGTAAGAAAACGAAGGTTTCTCACCGTTCCAGATGAAAAAATGTCCGTTGAGCCAAGCCTTGGAGATTTCGATCTTTCCTATGTCCAGAGCCACTTAGATGAGTTTCTGGAATGCATGAAGGATAGGGGCTATAGCGAATCTTCATTGAAAGTAAACAAGAATAATCTAAAGCGTATCATCATGCTTTCCAGGAGCATCAGATGGGATTCTATCGATGAAATCCTTGAATGGAATGAACGCCGCCCAATCAGCACCAGTCATATGGACTCCACTAGGAAAACCCTTGAAAAACTCTCATGCTGGCTGTCTACAGGGGATGTCCCAGAGCATCCATCCATTCAAATGAAGCTTGAATCACGAGTACAGAGCCTCGGAGAGCTTGATCTTTCATTCTGGCAGGATCATCTCGATGGACTGCTTGCATACATGAAAGATCATGGATACTGCGAGGACTATCGCAAAAAATTGTATTTCCATACCCGCAGGCTTGTCATCCTCTCACGTGAAGTTGAATGGAATTCTTACGAAGACATCTGGAACTGGTTTTCATCACGCAGCTTCGGGAAATGTTATCTTCATGATATCCGGAGCATCCTTGGAATCCTCGATGAGTTCCACCGCCTGGGTATTATGCCCAACAACAGAGCAACGCAGAATCCGCTTTGCCCACGTGGGAACTGTTATTCGAAGCTTGTTCCCGAATACAAAGCTCTGGTGGACTATGCCTGTGAAGATGAAAAGCGGCGTGGTCTTAAGCCTAATACCATCAAATGTACGAAAACAAAAGCATCTTCGTTTTTATATTCTCTCCAGCAGAGGGGAGTTGAGCGGTTGATCGATGTGGCTGAAGAAGATGTACTTGCCTTTTTCTACACGGATGGAGTTTACCTCCGCGGACATTCAACCGCATCCAGGATATCCTTGTTTTTCCGTACATGCGCCCCGTTAAATCCTAAGGAGTGCAGGAGGATTGGAATGTACGTTCCGAAGTTCCATTCCAGCCGGAAAACAATACAATACCTCACAACGGACGAGATCCACAAGTTCAGGAAGGCTCTTAATGACGAAGGCAACGGCCTATCCTACAAGGAGAGAGCCATAGGCACCATCATCTTCTATACAGGCATGCGATGCTCTGACGTTTCATGCCTGAAACTTGATTCGGTAGACTTAAAGCATCGGACGATCAGCTTTACGCAGGAAAAAACAGGAAATCCCGTAGTCCTTCCACTCAGTACCGTGGTAGGGAATGCCATTTATGATTACTGCACTATTGAACGCCCGCGCACTGACAGTCTCTACCTCTTTCTATGTGACACGGCTCCTTATAATACACTTGGAAAGGGCGGCATTGAATGGGCTGTTACAAAAATCATGATGGCTGCAGGGATCCGTCAGGAGGAAGGCGATCGCAAGGGCGGGCATATCTTCCGCCACCATGCAGCTTCAACCATGGCGGCTGGGAACATCCCTTCTCCTGTGATCAGTGCTACATTGGGGCATTCTTCTCCGAAGTCGTTGGATGCCTATCTTTACGCAGATATGGAGCACATCCGGGAATGCTCGATCAGTCTTAAAAAGTATACTGTGTCGAAGGAGGTGTTCTCCCTTGGCTGAATACAGTAAAGAAAGAGCTTCTATCTTTGAGCTGTTCATCAGGTATCGAGTCGCATCGAACAACTGGAATGAAGTTTATTCACAAACGCTCCTGTATTTCGACCGTTTCTGTTCCGAGAACTATCCCGGTGTGAAAGGGATAACGCAGGAGATGATTAATGGATGGTGCATTCAAAGACCTACGGAGCAGAAACGTTCTTTTATTGACAGATGTCAGTCCGCTCTTAGGCTGATAGAGTATTTACAGAATCGCAACCTTATATCTGTTGTAAAACCAGAAATGCCACCGGCACCGCCAAAGACACACATACCACATGCATTTTCCGAAGAAGAACTCTGTCGTTTCTTCAGCAGATGCGATGAAAATGTCAAAACTGCTCGCGACCAAAGCAGTCGATTTATTGCCCTTAGCGTATCCGTGGAATTCCGGCTATTGTATAGCAGCGGTATGCGGCCAACGGAGACCCGCCTTCTTCGCACAGAGAATGTCGACCTTGCAAGAGGCATAATCAATGTGAAAGAAACAAAGGGAAATCAGCAGCACTATGTGGCTTTACATGACGATGCCATCCAGTTGTTGCGGGACTATGATGCTGTTGCATCAAAGCGCTTTCCATCACGCATTATTTTCTTTCCTATGAATTCGAAGAATCCAGACATTCCCATTTCACCTGACATGCTGGATTATCATTTTCATAAGGTGTGGGATAAGGTTAACGGGTCATCAGCGGTTCCTTATGATTTCCGACATAATTATGCGATAGAAAACATCAATTCATGGATTAATTCCGGATTTGAGTTCCATGATAAGCTTGTGTTTTTGAGCAAAAGTATGGGGCACACATCCCTTGAAAGCACCAAATACTACTATTCCATCGTCCCTGCACTGGCAGATATTTTACAGAAAACAACCGGAGCCGGGTTCGATGAGATCGTACCGGAGGTGCCGGATTATGAGTAGGATCAATTCAAAATCTTTTGACCTTGCACGTGCCATATCGGAATTCCTTACGGATTATGCACCAATGCACCTTACCAACAGCGAGCACACATTGCATTCTTATGAGACGACCATAACCCTATATATCGGGTATCTTGAAAACGAATGCGGTATAAAACCGGCAAACTTCAGCCCGCAGTGCTTTGAAGAGACAAAGGTTGAAGGCTGGATGGAATGGCTTTCGAATGAGCGAGGTTGCAGCCCGCAGTCATGCAACACGAGGCTTTCCTCTTTCCGGAAGTTTATAAAATATCTTTCGTCAAGGAATCCGAAATATCTGTATCTTCTTGATGAGGTATCGAAGGTTCCTCTCCGCAAAAAAACCAAGAAAAAAGTATCTGGACTTAGCCGTGAGGCAATAAAGGTAATTCTTGCCGAACCCGATACCACACATAAAACGGGAATTCGCGACCTTGCCTTAATGGTCATTCTTTATGCGACAGCGGCGCGGATTGACGAGATCCTTTCTATCCGTATAAAAGAGCTGAAGCTGGATATCGAAAAGCCTTATGTCGTAATCATCGGTAAAGGTGATAAAGTACGGACACTTTATCTGCTACCCAAGGCGGTGGCGCATATCAGGCTATATATAAAGGTTTTTCATGGCTCGAATCCAAAACCGGATTCTTTCCTGTTTTTTTCCAGGAATAAAGGAACTATGGAAAAGCTGTCCCAGTCAGCAGTCCGGAAGATGATGAAGAAATATGCCAGTGCCTGTCATGAAAAGTGTGCAGATGTTCCCTTGGACCTCCACGCGCATCAGTTTCGGCACGCAAAGGCTTCACACTGGCTTGAGGATGGTATGAACATCGCACAGATTTCATTCCTTCTTGGCCATTCGCAGCTTGAAACAACCATGATTTACCTGGATATAACAATGGAACAGGAGGCTGCGGCACTTGCCACCCTCGAAGATGAAAGTGACCGCAACGCTGTCCCGAAGTGGAATCCCGACACTGATAGTTTATCTTCAATCTGTGGTTTGAGAAAGTTGCAGTAAAATTAATCAGCACCTTTTCGTATGATAATCCAGACGAATGGTTTCATCAAGACAAAAGGTGCTGATTTTTATAAGGTGCTGATAATTTGATAAATGGTGAATTCACCATTTATCGAAGTCCTCCTGCGATGCCAGCTCTTTGTACGGATAGTCGTCATTCTGCCGCTCCGTGAACATATCATTGACCAACCCGATGGTCAGCAGGTCGAGGTCGGCGATGCTGATACCGAGCTGTACACAGCGCAGCAGAAAGAGCGGGGTGGTCATTTCCCGCTCACTTTTGCGAGGTTTTTTTGGGATTCCACCTCGGTCTGCACATTCAGACCCCACAGTTCGATCAGCTGGGGCAGGATCTGGTAGATGGAGAAGGTGTTGAACTGGTCCAGAAAGTCCTCCGGGCTGTCCGGCACCTTTGCCGGGTCCGCATGACGAGCCATCAGCCATGCCAGGTCCTCGAACATCTCCAGACTGAACAGGTCGAGGTTGGAATTGTCCTCATCATTCTCTCCCACGCTCTTTTCCAGCTGACGCAGGTCTTTGTAGATATCACGGCCGAACTTGATGCGGTACAGGCGAGGCACAGCGGCACTTGCCTTAAAGGTGACTTCCTTGCCATCGATCTCGATTTTCTTTGTAACTGCCATAATCGTAATCCTCCATAAATTTCATGTAAAATTGGCAGAGCCGAAGCCCTGCCGTATATCGTGTTTCTTACTCTGCCGGGTCAATGCTGACCAGTGCATTACCGCCGCTCACAGTAGGCAGCTTTCCATCCCATTTCTGAACCTTCTGGTAATCTATCAGCGTATCGGACAGGCTTTCTGCCAGTTTGCGGTTTGCCTCTGCCTGTGCGTCTGCAGCAATAGAAGTCTTCTGAGCTTCCGCCTCTGCATTGGTGATTGCCACCTGCTTATCCGCTTCTGCCTTGGCAATGGCAGCTTCATTCTCAATCTTCTGCTTATCCGCGTTCTGCTGTGCAATGGACTTCTGTTGGATGGCTTCGTTATAGGCATCCTCGAAATTCATGTCGTTGATGACGACCTTGTTTACGAACACAACGTCCTCACCATATTTCTGCACAAGGGACTCTGCCAGCTTCTGCTGTGCCAGAGGCTCGATCTTGGTGCGGTTGGTTACCTCATTGGGGCCAAGTTCAGCCATTGCAGACTTGATTGCCGATGCCACCAACTCATCACCGACCAGATTCTTGATGTCGGACACATTCGCATACAGCCATGCACTCTTCTCAGGAAGCACCTGATAGGTCACGATCACATCTGCAGCATACACAGGGGTCTTGTCGGAGGCTTCGCCCCAGACCTGTGCTTCGATATGCTTATCCTGCTGCTTGTTGTTGACCTTGTGGATGCTCTGCACAAAAGGAATGCAGAAGTTGAGCTTGCCGCTCTGGATAGTGGTCTCCTGGATCTGACCGAAACTGGTCTTCACGCCGGTGTAGCCGGTGGGGATAATGTGGAACGAGCAGACAGCCAGTACCAGAATGATGATTGCTGCGAACAAAGGAAAAATTTTCTTCATAATCGTATACCTCTTTATAATAATGTAAGCAGAGCCGAAGCCCTGCGGTGTGTGTCGGTCACTTAACCCTGCGGCTCCTCAGTGTGACTGGTGTCTTCGGTGTCCACAGCTTCTGCCTGCGGCTCGTAGACCGCATCGTACCATTTGTTATAGACATCATCGGTGGTGTTGGTGCCGGTCTTTGCCTTGACATAACCGTTTGCCAGAGGGGTTGCCTGCAAGTTCAGGGTGTCCGTCTTGACTTCCTTGCTGTCCTCATTGGTCTCACCCTCGATGGACGGACGACTTGCCACACAGTTGTACAGCACATGACGGATGTGGCGCTGGTCACCATCAAACTCGAACAGGAATGCGAAATGCTCCAGTTCCACATTGGCGTTTTCCGCAAGCACACCGTTGCCATCCAGCTCCTCGTGCATGATGTCCGTGAGGAAGCTCTCCGGGATCAGCGCGATCTCCAGATCACCCTCGTAGCCGGAGTTGTTATTCACGACATAGTAGGCGATATTGTCCGCATAAAACGGCTCGATCTCGCCATTGGCATCCATAGAAAGACTGACTGCGCCGGGGATGCGGACCGGCTTTGCATAAGTGACACTGCCATCTTCGTCAAAGGTCGCCTTTGCATAGTGGCAGTTTTTCAGGCCAAATTTGACCTTATTGCTTTGCTTCGACATAGGTTATTCCTCCTATCGCCCTGCGGCCGGCTTATACGGTCAGCTCATACAGGACTTCATACATCTTTTCGGTTTCGATCCAGACCTCGCTTTTCTCATAGTAGAGTTCGTGTGCGGTCAGGACTTCTTCAATGCTTGCTTCCATATCCGGGTCTTTGTAATCGGTGTACACCTCAATGTCCAGCCGGTTGAAATGGTGGTACACAAGGTTGTCCGCACCGAAATTCTCGGCTTTCGGATACAGGAGGCAGATAAATGGTGGATCAGGGCTCTCCCCTTCTGCGAAATGGTCATACGCATAAGGAAGCCCCATCTCCTCCACCAGAGCTTTTACTTCTTCGTGGGTCATTGGTTCCTCCTTACTTTAGTGCCTTTTCGATGAGAGACTGGAGCTGCTCGATGCCGGCCTGCTCTGCCGGAGCGATATGAGGTCTTCCTGCCACCCGTCCGCCGCCGCGCTTGGCATGACCTTTTTCCAGCAGATGTGCCAGCTGGTAGCGGTTCTTGGAATGCACCACCATCTGAAGGCTCTGGCTGGATTCGGACTGTTTGGTCGCCACCCAGCTTCCTTTGTATGCGCCCGTTCTGGACGGTGCATTGGCCGAGATCTGGTCTTTGACCGTTTTGGCAGACTTACGGACAGCACTCTTCACCTGCGTGGAAGCAAGCGTTGCATATTCTTTTAAGCCTTCGTTGATGGCGTCAGCCATCTCATCAATGCTGACGGTTCTGCTCATCCGGCTGCCTCCTCTCCAGTCTGCAATGAATCTTCAGGATCTTCTTCTGATAGTTCATCGGGTCAACGGATTCGATATTGTAGAGCTGATCCCGGAAGCGGATGCGGTAACCTGTTGATGTGAGATTTCTGGTCTCACTGCACCAGCGAACTGTAAACACCACGCTCTTCTGTTCGGCTGTGACCTCACCCTCTTCTTCCTGCGCCTGATAGGTCGAAGCGTAGGCAAAGCAGGTGAAATAATCCTCCCATGTGTTCCGATGATTTCCGACCTTATCGGTCACGACCGTGCTTTTCTCAATCGTGATCCGCTCATTCAGTTTCTCGATCATCAGAACACCCCCTCCCTCACAGCAAACAGAATGGAACGAAGCGTCAGCATCAGCTGGTGATGGTCAGCTTCGTCCCGGTGCTCATAGAGATACCCCAGTGCATACAGAATCGCCACACGGCAGGTGCTTCGCAGGGCTTCCAGTTCCCTTGTGGGCTGTACTCCGTTCTCGGCATCCCGGTCAGCGGCATTGACTGCCTCCCACTGGTCTTCCGAAAGACGACCCACGTCCTTGCACATCTGCTCCGCAGAAGATAAAAGGATGCCGATCAGGGCATCCTCATCACTGCTGTCCACGCGGAGATAGGTCTTCGCTTCGTAAAGCGGGATCAGTGCCATAACCGGCTCCTCCTTTCCTGGCTTTCTTAGCCCTGCGGTGCCATCTGCAGAAGCTGTACGGCTTCCGGCAGGATCAGCTTGCCATCCACACGCTGGGTGGTCAGGAAGCCGACCTGATCAGTACGGGCATACAGCTCGTTCAGACGGCGGAAGGTGCGGTTCTGGCGGTCAGCCACCCAGTAGTAGCTGTAATCGCCAAAGGCCATGACCTTGCTGCCACCCTTGATCTCCGGCATGAAGGCGGAAGTCTTCAGCGGACGGTTCAGCAGGGTATCCGGCTTGCCGATCTCCAGACCCGGCTTCCAGATATAGTTGCCATTGTTGTCCTTAATGGTCATCAGCTGCAGCACCAGGGCTTCGTTGCAGAGGAACTGTGCCTTCTTGCGGTACGGAGCCTTCAGTGCGTAGTAGAGCTTGAAGATTTCATCGAAGGTAACGGCATCCTTCTGGGCAGCGGTCACACCGACCTTGGCACCGCCAGTCTCAGCCAGCAGACCCAGAGGCTTGCCCACACCGTCACCGGTGATAAAGGCGCGCTCCTCTGCGTTGCCCATACGCACACCGAAACGGCGGGCAATATAGGTGGCAAGGTCGAATGCGGAATCGTTCAGCAGCTCATTGGAGATTTTGATCATAGTGCCCAGCTTGTACGCAGACAGCATGGTCTGACCGAAGGTGGTATCGCTCTCCGGGATCTCCTCACCCTCATCGATCCAACTGGCTTCACCGGTATCCTCTGCGATGGGGATCTTACGGGTGCCGGAGCTGGTGCGGATGACGGTCGCCAGACCACGGAAGATGTTGTTCTCCTCCAGTGCCTCCACCAGCTTCTTCTCGAACTCATCGGGAACGGTAAAGCCGCCCTCGGTATCCTCACCCACAGACAGGGCATTGCGGACCTCGCCATAATGGCCGCGGTTGCGGATCATGTTCCAGAAGTTCTCGGCATACTCGGCAGTGGCGGTCGGCTTGACATCCTTCTTGGCACCGTTCTTCGGGTCAGCGTGGACAGGACTGGAAGTCGGTGCGGACAGCTGTGCCTCGATCTGTGCCTGCTGCTCCAGACGCTCGATCTCTGCACCCAGGTCCTTGACCTCCTGTGCCATCTTGTTGTACTGCTCCACGGCCTCAGCCTTTACCAGACCGTTCTCGCCGCGGTTCTTCTCCAGAAAGTCCTTGGTCTGCTCCCAGAGAGTGTTGCGCTTGGTGCGCAATTCCAGAATCTTACTCATAGTGCGTTTCCTCCATAAATTTGTGATGGTTGATTGGATATAAAAACAGCCTGAATGCACATCACTTCATGCACTCAAGCTGCTTCATCAGGATATTGTAGGGGATGCTTCCATCCTCGGTCTTGCCGTCCATGTCAAGGACAGGGCCGGAATTAGCAGGTGGTTCGGCCGGAGGGGTCAACTCTGCTGACGGCTCAGGGTCAGCAGACGGTTTGGCATCCGGTTTCTTCTGCTCAGTGTGTTTCTGACCCACATCTTCCGGCTTCACACCCAGACGGTTCAGGACGATTAGATCCATCTGACGGCTGGAGAAAAGGTGCCCTGCCGTATCCTTCTGGAACGGCTTCTTTTCTTCGCCCTCGCCCGGTTCACTGTCGGGGTCTTTTTCCGGATTCTCCGGGTCTGCCTGGTCACTGTCCGACTCCTCCTCTTTCTTTGCAAAGAGGATCTCGTCTGCGAAGCCCAGCTCCACAGCCTTCTTCGCATTCATCCAGGTCTCATTGCTCATGAGGTTGGCAATACGGGCGTGGCTGAGTCCGCTCTTTGCAGCATAGGCATTGATGATGCTCTCCTTGACTTCGGTCAGCACCTCAATGGCTTTCTCCATGTCCTTGGTGTTGCCCATCGCAACCGTGCTGGGGTCATGGATCATCAGCATGGCAACAGGACTCATCTGAACAGTATCACCGGCCATTGCCACAACAGATGCAGCAGATGCCGCAATTGCATCGATCTTGACCGTGATGCTGCCCTTGTAGTCCTTAAGCATGGTATAGATCTCGGCAGCGGCGAACACATTTCCGCCCGGACTGTTGATCCAGACGGTCACATCCCCTTCGCCGGATTCCAGCTCATCCCGAAACATCTGCGGCGTGATCTCATCACCCCAGAATGATTCCTCATCGATGGGACCTTCCAGCCGGAGGATTCTGGTGTCGTCACTGTTCTTGATCCAGTTCCAGAATTTCTTCATCGGGTTCTCCTTCTTTCATTCTTTCGTGGCTTACTCTCACTCAGCCGATTTTCGCTGTCAGGTTCTTCTTCCGGGTCTTGTTCCTCTGGCTGTGTCTGTTTGGGCTGATTCTGCTGGACTGCGGCAGCTTTATTCTGCTGTGCCACTCCTGCATCTTTCAGCTTCACATAGCCGCCGTTCAGGTAGTAGTCATCACCACCCTCCTCTGCCGGGATGAGATCCATGTTCTCCAGACGATGCACATCATTCGGAGAGAGGAAGCCGTTGCTGATGCCGGTCGCATAACCGTTCATCCGGCTCTGGTAGTCGCCACGAAGCAGACCGTCTACATTAAATTTCGGGAAGTAGGTATCCTGCTCCTCGTCCAGCAGCAGATCCTTGATGATGCCCTGCTCGATGCGGACAAGCCACGGCGTCAGGGAGTGCATCACAAAGTTCAGCGACTGGTATTCAATGTTGGAGAATGTGGCTCTGGACAGATCGGCTACCAGATGCGGAGGCACACGGAAGATGCGGCAGATCTCCGTCACGGAAAACTGCTTCGTTTCGAGGAATTGGCTGTCCTCTGGCGGAAGAGAGATTGGTTTATAGGACATGCCCTCTTCCAGCACTGCCACACGATGGGCATTGGCTGCACCGCCATAAGCCGCTTCCCAGCTATCACGGATACGGTTCGGGTCTTTCACAACGCCGGGATGCTCCAGCACACCACTGGGCTGTGCGCCGTTCTTGAAGAAAGAGGAACCGTATTTATCTACCGCAATGGAAGTACCGAGGCTGTTCTTCATCATGGCGATTGGCGAGAAACCGATCAGACCATTAAAGCCAAGCCCCGGCACATGAAAGATCTCGTCCCGGCGGAAGTAGATGTCCTTGTTCTGCTCTCCCGGAACTTCATCCGTGTATGCGTGGTAGATATAGTAGAGCTCGCCACTTTCATCTCGGTCAACTTCGACATTTTCCGGCAAAAGCGGATACAGACCCAGCACCGTGTTCTTGCCATCCCGGACGATCTGTGCGTAGGCGTTGCCCCAGAGAAGCAGATGGGTCATCAGCGTTTCCCAAAAGACAAAGGATGTCATCTCCGGGTTAGGCTGGCGATACAGAATCTTATACAGCGGATGATCCCGTGCCTTTTCCTTGTTGCCATTATCGTCTATCACCCGGTAGAGATGCAGCGGCAGTGCCGCAATGGACTCTGCCAGCAGACGGACGCAGGCATACACAGTCGGGATCTGCATGGCGGCTTTCTCATCCACCTGCTCCCCGGCATTGGAACGGCCAAATACAAAGGTCTGCCCGGAATCTCGGACGTTATCCGTGACCTGCGGCAGACCTTCTTTTGGCTGTTCTGTTTTGGGAGAATCCCTTGGGTTCTCAAACCCCATCCATTCCCAGAATCTCATTAAGCCTTATCCCCCTTTTCCAGTTCCGGCAGACCGGCAAGGCTGGTACCGAGGGACGCAACACCTGCCACAATCACTGCACTGCCGACCGCCATCCAGTCCACCGTGCCGCCGGGCATCTGTGTCACGACCAAAGCCGCGCCGGTCTGGAACATTGTCTTTGCAGCACGGATGCCGGCTGCTTTCCACCATTCTGCACTCATCAGATACTTCATTGTGTTTTCCTCCAAATCTTCATATCAAAAAACGATCATGTCACGTTCGTCATAGACGCTTCCCTGCTGCTGTCCTTCGTTTCGGATGCAGCGGTCCAGTGCCATGATCGCAGCGACGATACCATCGATCTTCTCCGGCGATTTTGCCTTTGTCGGCTTGATATTGCCTGCCGGGTCGGTATCCACGACCACATTGCCGGCCATCCATGCCATGACCGGGTTGCCGCCGTGGGTAATACGCCCTTCCATCAGGAGCTTGTAGAACTCTTTGGTAGGCGGGCTCATATCTTTGAAGCCCTGACCGAAAGGCACGACTGTGAATCCCATCCCCTCAAGGTTCTGGGTCATCTGCACCGCTCCCCATCGGTCAAAGGCAATCTCCAAGATGTGATAGGTCTTACCCAGCTCCTCAATGACCTTCTCAATGAACCCGTAGTGAATCACATTTCCCTCGGTCGCCATCAGGTAGCCCTGCTGATACCAGACATCATACGGAACGGATGCCCTGCGCACACGCTGGGGAATCGTATCCTCCGGTATCCAGAAAAACGGAAGCATGATGTATTTCTCTTCCGGGATTTTGGGCGGGAACATCAGCACAAAAGCCGTGATGTCTCCGGTGCTGGACAAGTCCAGCCCTCCATAACAGTCACGGCCTTTGAGGGCTTCCATATCGATTGGCTGGTTGCCGAGGTCATAGATGTGTTCCGGGATGAACCGGGTCAGCGAGGATACCCACATATTCAGACGGAGCTGCTTGAACACGTTCTCCTCTGCCGGGTTGTCCAGTGCTTCCTGATACGCATCCCGGACACGCTGGATCTGAATGGTCTGTCCGAGGGAAGGATTGGCTTTATACCAGTTGACTTCATCGTGCCAGTCATCCTCATCGGTCAAACCGTAGACCACGGGGTAGAAAGTGTGGTCGATCTTACGTCCGGCCAACAGGTCAAGTGCCTTCATGTGGAGCTCATAGCAGATGCTCTCCTTGTCCGTGCCGGCCGTGGTGATCAGGAAGAACAACGGCTGTTCACGGGCATCACCGGAACCTTTGGTAAGGACATCGTAGAGTTTTCGGTTTGGCTGGGCATGAACCTCATCCAGAACAAGACCTGACACATTCAAGCCGTGCTTCGTACCAACTTCGGCAGACAGAACCTGATAAAATCCTGCGTTCCCGTAGTTCACGATGCGCTTGGTGGCTGCCATGATCTTGCACCGTTTCAAAAGTGCCGGGGTCATCTGCACCATCTGATGGGCAACATCAAAGACGATGGATGCCTGCTGGCGGTCAGCTGCAGCACCATAGACTTCGGCAGATGGCTCATTATCGGCAAAAAGCAGATACAAGGCCACCGCAGCGGCAAGCTCGGATTTTCCGTTTTTCTTGCCGATTTCGACATAAGCCGTGCGAAACTGACGGTTTCCCTTTTCATCCACGATGCCGAACACATCCCGGATGATCTGCTCCTGCCAAGGAAGCAGCCAGAACCGCTTGCCCGCCCACTTGCCTTTGGTATGACGCAGGTTTTCGATAAAAGTCACTGCCCGGTCTGCTTTTGCGGCATCGTAATGGCAGGTCGGAAGCATGAACCGGCTGGGTTTGTAGTCCTTCAGTTTCGGATAGTTTTGGGGTCTGCACTCTGCCATCAGCTTCCACCTCCTCCCAGCAGATTCTCCATCTCATCAGCTGCATCCGCAGGACCGCCGTCCGAAGCAATGATCCGGCTTCGGGAGGACGGGGTCAGACCGAACTGCTCTGCAAACTTGTTCATGATCTTCAGATAGGTCTGGGCGATGGACACCTGCGGCACCTGCTGCCAGTACCCGGACGGGGTCTTGACGATAGTGCCGTGCTGGGTGATGAACTCCTCTGCCTCCTTCCATCGGGCATACGCCTGACAGTAACCGGCAAAGGCCGCCATGTCCACTTCGGTCAGGATGCCGATGGCTTCCATCTGTTTGGCAAGTCTACGCCACTCTTTCTTTGCTTCCGGCTCCAGCCACTTCGGACAGGCCGGTGCTTTCTTATTGGGCTTCGGTTCGCTGGTGTTCAGCGGATGCTTGCCCGGATTACCTTCCAGTTCCTTCATGGCGGTCGGCTTTGGTTTTCTGCCTCTGGTAGCCATTGGCATCTCCTCCTTTCTGCAAAAATGGGTAAAGAAAAAGGACCTCCAAAGAAGTCCTCGAAATATCATTTTCCTAAACAGGAAACTTTTCTGTATGACTAACAAATAGTTTCCCATTTCGGCAACTTTATATAAAACACATCGGATACGAGGCACAGCCCCTTTTCGGGGCGTGTACCTTTTGGGTGCTGTTAGGCGTTGGGGTTGGCTTCCTTCCAAGCCTCGTATTCATCGACCAGCTCCGCTTCCTCGATGACCTGCCAGACGCTGCAGAAGCGGCTTCTCTGCTGCTCGATCTCCGCTTCCGTCCAGTCTTCCGGCTTGCGGCTCATGTCGTGGTAGGCATCCATCTCCGCTTTCGTCCGGAAGAAAAGGATCTGCTTCAGCTTCAGCGTTTCCTCGTTGTTCCGCAGGCTGTACCGCTTGTCTTCTGCCGCCCTGCAAAGGCTTCCGAGATCGTTGCAGCTGAGGGTCATGTCCTGCTTGAAGGCGATCTCGATGCCGATCAGCTTCTTCTCGGTGTCAGCTTCCTGAATGTTCTTGAGGTAGATTTTTGCTTTGTTCGTCATGGTCTGTATCCTCCGTGTGTTTTGTTTTCCGTAGGGCTTTTCCCTTCGTTGTGACTGTATATTACCGTCACTGCCCGGACATAGCAAGCGGCTATGCTGCACGATCATACACACCTCTTTTCGTCGGATTTATGTGTATTTCCACACTGGAAGAATCCGCCACTACGAGCAAAAGCCCCCGAAGGAGCTCTGCCCTTTTTCAGTGTGCGTTCTTGATGCACCACTCGATCGCGTGACCGGCATCCGTGTAGGTCTCATCGGAAATTTTCAGAAGCTCCAGTCGGCACTCAATCGGTGACCAGCCTTCCTCTGGGTCTTCCACAAATCCGTATACCGCTCCCTCCAGCATGCCGTTCCAGTTCATCTGGGCAACCAAAACCCGGTCACCGAACTGCATGATGCTGTCGTAGCAAGGTCTGAGTCGGTCGTAGAAACTCTCAATGCTGATGTTGTTTTCTGGAAAGTCGATCAAATGCTTTTTCATGGTAAAATCCTCCGTGTTTTCGTTTTTCCCTTGGGGCTTTCCCCTTTCGGTATGTGCATATTACCGTCAGGTGCAAAGGATAGCAAGCGGCTAAAGTACACGATCTTCTGCCCGGAATACCAGGCAGAATGTACGTCACTCTGCGTCCTGCTCCATGAGTTCCACAATGGTATCGTAGAAGAACTGCGGGTCATATGCCAGCGGTTCCCGTCCGGCTTCCTTGTCCATCCTGATCAGGTCCTCCACCATATCCTCTGCATCCTCCAGCGTGAAGGCATCCTTATCGCGGTCATCCATGTGGTTGTAGATTTCCACGATGGTATCCATCATCCGTTCTTCCATGTGCTTTTCCTTCCTGGCGCATCCACGCCGCCACATCTGCCCCTGTCTGGGGCGCTGTCGGTTCATTCGGATCGTTTTGCCAGCCGTGGCACAAGCCCCTGTGTGGGGCTGTGTCGGGGCTGTCGGTTTATCTGCTCATCCGTCCCAGCAGGTAGGCTTCTTCCATTGCCTTCTGGATGCCCCAGACCGGGACCTCAATGAAGTCCTCACTGTCATTGTCGCGGGCTTCGAGGTCGCCCCGGCTGTCTACCGCGGCCATCAGGCGCTTGGCGATTTCCAGCAGGGCTTTTTCTTCTTCCTTGGTGATGTTCTTCTTCATGGTGGTTTCCTCCGTTTTTCTTGGTTTTCCGTTTCGGTATGTGCATATTACCGTCTATGTCACACACTATCAAGCGGCTATACTACACAAAGATAGCCACCCGGAACTGTGCGTATTACAGCAGAAGAAAAGGGCTGCCGTTACCGGCAAGCCCCATGTGTTTCTCTGGCTTAGTAGTCTTCTTCGTACTCGTAATCTTCCTCTTCGCCCCAGTCATCTTCCTCTTCATCCCAGCTGTCATCCTGGTCTTCTTCCTCATCCTTGAAGTCCCACATATCTTCGGTCGGCTGGTTTCTAAGGTCTGGGTTCTGCTCAACATAGTCGGCAACCGCTCCGCAAAGGATGTCCAGAACCTTTTCGTAGGCTTCCTCACTGTAGACTGCCCAGGCATCTGCAGTCAACTTTGCGATTTTGTCGTTGCCCTTGGCTCCAAGGAACCGCCCTGCAGGGTTGCAGGTTTCCTTGCCGTAGCCGATGCCCAGCTGGTCGCCGTCGTTGTAAAAGCGGTATCCGATGCGGCTCATTGCCCTTACCAGCTCCCCTGCGAGGCTGTCTGCCTTGCCCGTATCCGGTACCAGTTCCTTGAAAAGTTTATTGATGCGGTCTTCGTTCTTCGTCATTGTCGTATCCTCCGTTTTTGTTGTTTTCCCCTTTCGGTGACTGTATATTACCGTCACCTCGAAACACTATCAAGCGGCTAAACTACACGATCATTCAATCCTGTAATTGTCATATTTATGTGCTTTTCATGCCAGCTTTCGGAAGACAGACACGAGCAAAAGGCTGGTCATTTCCAGCCCCTTGCGCCTGTCGGTCTTGCCTTTAGCGGATGATTTCGAGGTAGCTTACGTTGCCCCAGCAGTCCGTTCCCTTGAAGCGGATGCGCTTGTCGTTCTCCCTGTCGAGGGTGAATTTCCGCAGGAGCTTCATCTTCTGGATGCGGTTCAGAAGGTCCTTGCCGTTCTTCGCATCCTCAACGGCATCCCTGATCTCGACCACCGCGCTGTCGCTTCCGTACCAGAGGTTGCTGAGCGCCTCCGGAATTCCGTTTGCAAGGTAAAGGCTGATTTTTGTGTAAGTCATGTTTTTGTTCTCCTCTCAAAATGTCATCGTTTCCAGAATCTCATCCGCGCCTGTTTCCCAGTCGTGGCGGCTAAGTTCGATTTTGCTGTACATCTCTGCGCTGTCCGGCTCATCGAAAAGCCGGAAGCATTCTCTTGCCAGCTCCTCGCTGGTGTGCTGCTGGATTTCATCTGGCTGTCCATCCAGCCGTGTAAAGGTGATCTCGTAAGTGTAGCGTTCCATGTTCTTTACCCCTTTCGTTTTGGTAGCTGTATATTACCGTCACTGCCGGACACTATCAAGCGGCTAAAGTACACGATCATCTATCCCCTGATCTGGTGGATTTATGTGTTTATCCGGGGAGGTTTCCCTCCCCGTTTTCTTAGCTGAACATCTCTGCTGTGTCGTCATCGATCCAAAGGTGCATGCCGTCTGCTTCCATGATCGCATGGTCTTCATGAACCTCGGTGATGATTCCTTCCCGGCTTCCGCTTCCATCGAATTCGTTCCAGTGCCATGTTGTCTTTCTCCCTTTTTTCCATGTTCTCCAATCAGCCATTCTGCTGTCCTCCTTTGCTTTTTGTAGCTGTATATTACCGTCACCGCTCTGTGATAGCAAGGCCATAAAACGTCATATTATCAACGATCTTTACCCCTCATGTTTGGTACATATATGACCCCTGATTGACTTGCTATATATGTGTTTCTGCGGCATTATACACACAACGAAAGCAAAGAAAACCAAACCAAAAACGGAGGACAAGAACCATGAAAAAGACCATTACAGAAGTTGAAACCGCAATCGAAAACCGCATCGCAGAGCTTGAAGAAGAATACGAGCTGGACATTTACGACCGCAACGACATCCGGGAAGAAGAATACCAGAAAGCCGGATGGCGGCACGACCCTTTCCCAGAGGAGCTTGAGGAAGAAGACGAAGAAGAGGAAGAGGATTGGCACTACCACAGCATGGAGGAACGACTGAACGAGGTCGGCATGAGCATGAGGGATTTCTTCTAAGGAATCCCCCAGAGGCTCCCCAGCAGAGGCTGGGGCTCTGCCTCGTATCCTCCGCTTTCGCTTGGTATGATATACAAAACCGCTGCCAGATGTTTGTGTACATTATGGCGGCGGTTCTCCTTGCTATTGTTGCTTTCCAGAGGTAATATACAGTAAACTGGAAGGGGGGTCTCATTCTTTTGAGGCCCCCATTTTCCGTCTAATCGGCTTCGCCCTGCATTGCCTGATGCATCACCCTGCGGTTATGCGCTCTGGCTTTCTTTTTCAGGTCCCTTTTCCATCTGCGGATGGTCACCGCCTTGCAGTGGTTTCTCGACCATTCGTATTCATCCAGAATGTATCTGCCGCCGTGTTCCCTCTCGCCATAAGCCGGCATCTTCCTGTGTCCCATAGGCTCCTCCTGTTAAACCAAGCCCTCCCGGTCTTTTCTGGCCGAGAGGGTATTTTTCTGATTGTGGTATCTTATTCCGGCTTCGTTCCGTCATCCATCTGGATGACTGCCATCTGCCCGAACATGCTGACGAATGCCTCCGGCACCCAGAAGCGTTCCCTGAATTTCCGGATGAGGTCCTGGGGCAGCTCTGCGAAATCTTCCTCGCCCAATCCGCAGATGAAGAAGTTTCCCTTGATGGGCTGCTCCAGCTCCGGAATGTATCTGCTGAATGACTTCTCGGTGAACAGCCCGTTGTCATCGGTGACCAGGGCGGCGCGTTCTTCCCACGGGTAGGTGGCTGTGATGCAGTCGCAGTCGAGGATGCGGTAGAACTCTTCCAGGGAGTTTTCAATGTCCACCACCTGCGGATGCTCCATCGGTTTGATCAGAAGAACTTTCATTCGATCCAGCCCCTTTCACGATTGCCCAGTCTGCAAGCTGCATCTTCTGCTGTCCGCCCCATGCAATGTCCTCTAACGCTTCCTCCGTTCCGCAGCGGTTGCAGATCTGGATGTCCGCCCTTCGGCTGAGTGCCTGCTGCTGATGGTCGTAGCAGTCGGGCTTTGCTCCGCACCTGGGGCAACGTGGGCCGGTCTGTCGCGTTTTACCAAGGCGGTCGAGCGACACCTTGATCTCGGCATCCGTTGCCACACGGTGGCAACTGTCCGCGCCGTAGGCAACGTTCAGATGGCTTCCGGTATCCCAGCTCACTAAGACGTTTCCGGCATCATCGACCCCGTTGCAGGTTCCCTGCGTTCCGATGGGTGCTGCCTGCCTGTCATCCATCTCATCGAGAACGATCCGGCATCCGACCGGGAACTCTTTTCTCAACTTCTTGACCATTTTCTGATCTGCGAAATTCATGCCTGCGCCTCCTCGATCATCTTCTGGGCGGCACCCTTGTCCATGCATTCCTTCAGCGCACCCTCAAGGATGTGCATCGGGAAACGGAATGCCTTGTAGCCGTCATGCAGGACTTTGTAGTAATACCGGCTCGGTGCGCGGTGCCCGAAGTCGTTTTCCATGATGTAGACCATTGCGGTTACCATCTCCGGTTCTGCCCCTTCCCGGAGCAGTTTGATGTTTAGGACTTCCTTGCGGTAGTAGTTCGGGTAGCCCTCATAAAGGTCAAGGTTTCCTTCATCCCTTTCCGAGATCTCCCACACCAGAACCGGCGTGTTCTTCTTCGGGTTCGTTGCGATGGTGGCGCAGCCGCGGAACAAAAGCTCCCAGCCTGCCAGCACCGCCTGTCCTGCAATTTTTGCATCCGGACACCGGTATGCCATTTGCTCCACCGACAGGTTGCTGCCGTAGGCGATGTAATATTTCTTGTTTTTCATTAGAATCTCTCCCTTCGGTTTTCTCCGCTCTTGTCTGGCGGTATGGTATATATCACTCTTCTGCCCTGATTTATCAAGGCCGATGAGCATCATATACTGCACAATGTTTTTTGCTTTTGATCGTGTACTCTTACATCATCTGCTGCTTCTTCAGATACCGGATGGCTTCCGCCCTTCCGATACTAGCTGCCAGTCCACGCTTCAGTGTGTCCAGCGGGAATTCCCAGTCGCTGTATCCGCCGCGCAGCAGTTCAAAATACTCGGCATCCGGGCAGCCAAGCCGCCGGTCCTCGTGCATCACATAAGCGATGCAGGGCTTTGCCTTTTTCATGCGGTTCCCGTTCAGGTTCCAGACCGGAAGCTGAAACTGTTTCTTGTAGTAGTATCTTGGGCATCCCTCGTACCGGTCCAGCAGGAGCTCATCATATTCCGAGAGCTTCCAGACCACTGCCGGTACGCTTTCATTGGCGTCCTGCTCAATGGTGGCATAGCAGCCGGTCTTGCTCTTTTTGAACAGAAGCCGGTAGCCCTTGATCTCGGTCGTGCCGACCACCACAGCATAGGGGCATCTCTTTCCCATCCGCTCCATGTCGAGGTTGCTTCCGTAGGCAAGATAATATCTGGATGGGCTTCGGCTGATCAATTCAAACATCCGCCTCACCGTCCTCCCTGCCAGTGAATTCCACGCCCTGGAAATCATCTGTCCCAAGCTCAATCTGGCTGTCCTGCCACCAGTCCTCTGCCACTCGCTGGGCTTCCTCCACGGTCGGCTCTTTCATTTCGGATTCATAAATGGTCACCGTTCTCTGGTAGGTCTCGGTGATGGTCACCTTAAAGGTCCTGCCGCCCGGTGTGCTTTCATTTTTTAACGTGCTTTTCATAAACCTGCACCTCCTTCTACCACCTCAAGGGCGGTTGCCCGCCCAAAAGGTGCCCGCACAGCTGGCGCTTATTTGTTGCGCCATGCTGCGTTGCCCTCCATATTCCGCAGAAGGATTTCCCTTGCCGTTGCGAACTCCTCACCAATGAATCCCAGCCGGAGCATCCAGCACCGCATTGCGTATTTGTCGTTGTCGGTCTGCTGGGGCTTCGGGCTTGCCGTTCTGACCATCTTGGCAAGCTGGCTCATTGCGAGGCAAAGCTGGATGTAGGCTTTCATCTCACCGGCATGCAGTCCGTTACGCTTTCCGTCCGCTGGGTCTGCGAATTGGAAAAGGCGGAATTCAATGGTTCCTTTTGTAAAGGTGGCATGGAGGTTCAGCATATGGTACCGGCTTGAATTGTAGTGGGCATTCCGGTTTTCCCAGCTTGAACCGTTGCCTTCGTACCAGATGTCTTCCAGCTTGCGCATGGTGGTCGGCTTCTCGCGGTTCAGCCGGTCAAGGAAGCGATGGTTGACCACCTGGCAATAATGTCCGGTGCGCCCCGCGTCAATCCGGATGGCTCTGCCGATCTGCTGTTCGTGCGCCGCCATGATGTTCACAAGGTTGCGGATGGTCTTTGCGGTGTGGTCGCCCTTGCCGATGTGGATGTGGACCCCGCATCCGCGGCTTGGGCTGCTCTTTGCTCCTGCCTTGCGGAGCAGCCGGATAATCTCCTGCAGGGATTCGATGTCGTCGTAGGTGAGGATCGGGGTGACCAGTTCGCATTTTTCTGCGTCCGGTCCGTAGATGCTCACATCCCTCTGGAATTTCCAAACCCTGCCCTGTCCGTCCTTGCAAGCCCAGCTGTAATATCCGTACTCGCTGGCGGCGTTCCATGCCCTGGTTCCGAAGTACTCGGCAACCTTTCTTGCCGCTTTTTCTCTGGTGATGTTGTTCATCTCGATCTCAACTCCGATGGTCTGGTTCTTCATGGCTTCAATCTGCTCTCTTGTTTTATCGTTCATGGTATGTTCTCCTTTGTTTTTTCCTTGTTTTCCCTTTCGGTATGTGCATATTACCGTCAGGTGCGGATAATAGCAAGGATATAAAAGAACATATATTCGACAAATATGAGGCAGAATGATCGTGTACATTTCTGCGGTTTATCTGCTTGATAATGTACATTTTCAGAGTTAATATCGGTACAATGGAAGAGGGTCTCACTTATTTTCCGGCCCCCATTGGGGGCTTACGCTCCCGCCTCCAGCATCTGCGCCGTATCCGCCCCACAGTCGGGCTGTGTCGGCTGGGCTGCATCCTGTGCGGCCGTTTCCCCAGTGGCAGGATTGCTGTTCTGTGCCGCCTGTTTCGCGGCTTTCAGGGCATCCCGTTTTGCCTTTTCCCTTGCAAGGAACTTCTGTGCTTCCTCATCCGTCCGGAAAGCCGCATGGCCGGAAAGATTCTCCATGAGGATCTTGCGGGTCTCTTTGAAATCCGGACCGTTCATCCCAAGCCGCAGGAGCCATGTGCGGAGTGCATACTTCTCATTCTCATCGTTGACATCCTTTGCCTGGATGCGCTTCTGGCTGATCGCCTGCTGGTTCATCAGAATGGCAAGGTGACCGAAAGCCGTCAGATGATCATAGTCGGAAGCCGTCGGGAATCCTGTGAAGGAAACCTTTTCTTCTGTGATCACCAGACCTTCCATCGCAGTTCCGCACTGTGCTTCGTAACTTTTAAGCGCCTCGATGAAGTTTGCCACCGTGTAGGTGCAACTGTCATCCCGCAGTGTTTCGACCAGGTCAGTTTCCACATGAAAGTGCCCGCCCGTTGCCTTGCTGATGAGTCGGCCCCGGCTGTAGATGAGGTTGACCAGATTGCGAAGGCTCACTCCGTTATGCTGGCTGGTTGGGAAGGCAAGTTCCAGATCCAGCGGTACTTCTTCCGGCTGGTCATCCGTGCTCTCAATGCTCTCGCCGCCGCGGATCAACCCCTCATTCAACAGGGTCGTCAGCAGCTCGGCATCTGCATTCTCCGGTTCGACCAGAAGATTGCCGTCCCGGTCGATGGTGTAGTTGCCGATGTCGTAAGCATACAGCGGCGCTCTGGTGTAGTAAGGATGGATGCCCGTCAGCTCCTCCATGCGATTTGCAAGTGTCTTGCGGTCGGCTATGTTCAATTCAAATTTCAACATAATTCATTGCCCCTTTCGTTTTTTTGTCTTTGTACGTCCCGATGTTTTTTTCGGTAGCACATATATCACTCTGAACCGGTCAAATAGCAAGGCCATTTCCCGATATTCTTCATGTTCGACCAATTACACAAGGGACTGCAGAATCTGTTGTGTAAATAGGACCAATATGTAAGCCCACCATATTACCGGGTCACTTTCTACCTAGTAATATAGCGGGCCAGTTTATTCTTCCAGACCTGCACACCATGCAATGCCGGCCAGAACAAAAAATGCGTTGGCTAAGCATATGCCGTTACCCCAGATACGGTACTCTGCCGAATCCGTATACGGGTCAGCCAGCCATTTCCGGATCTGCTTCTCCGTCTTCGGCTTCTTGGCATGGGTCACGATTTTGCGGTGCGTTTCAAACACATCTGCCCAGAATGCCAGCTCTTCTTCGGTCGGGTTTTCCGTTCCGAGATCTCTGCACCACCAGTCCGGGAATCCTTGCAGTCTGGCACACTCGGTCGGTGTCAAACGGCGGACGGTATAGGTCACAGGTGTCGGCTGCGCTTCCGGGTTGTCGATGACCAGACGGTCATTGAAAGCATCCTGCCCATTGAAGCCGCTGGGATGCGCCCCAGTTGCCACCGTTCCCATAACACCCTCGTTCAGATGCGGTGCCGGTGCGATGGTGGTCGGGTCTTTGTAATCCCGCGCCATCAGAGTCGGTGCGACTTCTTTTGCCACCTGCATATAGGAGCCGGTGGTCATGGCATACACATCCTCCGGTGCGCAGACTGCATGGCGGTCAGTGGCATCCAGTGTAAAGCAGACATCCTCATTGACGCCATCCCCCTGCGGACCGTTCTCATCCTTGCGGCCGATCATGTTGCCCTGCAGGACGAAGGTCTGCTGCTTCATCCCCGGCTCTGCTGCAAGTGCCGCTGACTTCTCTCCCAGATCCCGGACTTCATCCCTCTGGTTCTGGGTAAAGGCGATCGGCTCTACCACGCAGATACCGCCCTGATTGCAGGTCGGATCTCCACCACTGCGGTCTAGTGTCCGGGAGGTCTCCGCTTCATAGAAGCCGCTATGCGGATTATCGGACATCATGGAGTGGCTGGCTTTAGAGCAGACACCGTAGCATTTTGGAACGAACAGTGTCTGGTCGTTGTTGCAGCCGAGGGTAGCTGACTTTTCTTCCTGCCAGATAGCGCCCTTGCCACCGCCGTCACACCCGGAACGGATCTTCAATGTGACCACCGGAGAGTTTTCAACTTCTTTCACCGGGCTTTCCACTGAATTTTCAACAGCGTCCATGACCATCGGGACATTACCGCCACCCGTACCGCACCGACTTGTCAGTGTCTGCACCTTACCATCCTCGGAAATCTTCACCCGGCTGTCAGCAGGATGATTTTCCAGTGCGATGGCAGCAGGTACAACACCAGCCCGGAGGGTCGGTGACCGTTCCTCTTCGTATCCAATGCTTCTGGCATTTGCGGAATGCTCGGTACAGAAACCAGCGGCTTCCATAACACACGGCGGATGATGTGCCTCCGCACGGAGGGTGGCTGTCACCTCTTCCGTCACATCCATCCTCGCTCCGCCCTGATCGTTCAGACAGAGCCGTCCTCCTGCTCCACTGCAGCCTGTCTTTCCAGCGCCGCTTTCAGCAACGGCGGCAGCTCTTTGCCACGCACGGAAGCCCTCCGCAGAATACCGAGACATGCCTTCGGACTCAAATAATACCTTTGGGGCACTCTGGTCTGCAAAATCTGCGACAAGGTAGATACGTTTTCTTCTTTGGGGAACGCCCCACCATTGTGCATCAAAAACTCGATACGCGACGCTCCATCCGTCTCCCACGTAGTAGTCAGCGTCGGGCCATCCTTTCTTCTCAGGCGTAGGCACCGAGGCGGACGGTTCTTTAACACCGATGACAGCTTCGAGGACTGCTTTGAAGTCCTGTCCTTTGTTTGAGGAGAAGGCCCCTGGCACATTCTCCCACACGATAAATCTTGGTTTTTCTCCATTGGTCTTACACCTCATTTCCTTCACGATTCGGATTGCTTCGTAAAACAGGCTGGACCGTGAACCATCCAGACCGTCCCGCTTACCCGCGATGGACATATCCTGACAGGGACTGCCAAAAGTGATGATGTCTACAGGAGGTAGGTCTGCACCGCTGATAGCAGACACATCTCCATAATGCTTCACCTGCGGCAGACGTTTGGTCGTGACCCGGATGGCAAACGGCTCGATCTCACTGCTCCACACCGGAGTGATCTGCCCGGTCAAAAGTCCGCCCAATGGAAAACCCCCGGAGCCATCAAAGAGGCTGCCGAGGGTCAGCTGTTTATTCTCCATCAGCGACCTCCTTTTCCGGCTCGAAGGTCGCCACTTCCTCGAACTTCAGCTTCTGACTGTCACGGATGACATACACATCATCGTAGTGACCCTCGCTGTGTTCGATATAACGCTTCACGATCACATCCACGAACTTCGGGTCCAGCTCGATGCCTCGGCACACACGGTCGGTTTCTTCGCAGGCGATCAGGGTAGAACCGCTGCCAAGGAACGGATCGAGCACGATGCCGTTGGTCATGGTGGAATTTCGGATCGGATAGCTCATCAGGCCGATGGGCTTCATGGTCGGATGGTCCTTGTTGGACTTCGGCCGGTCATACTCCCAGATGGTCGTCTGCTTCCGGTCGGAATACCACTGGTGTTTCCCCTTCTGCTTCCAGCCGTAAAGACACGGCTCGTGCTGCCACTGGTAAGGACTGCGTCCCAGCACCAGAGCATTCTTCTTCCAGATACAGCACCCGGACAGGTAGAACCCTGCATCCTTGAATGCCTTTCTAAAGTTCAGCCCTTCCGTATCTGCATGGAAGATATAGATGGAGCCGTCATCCGCCAGATGCCCGTGCATCTGCTGGAACGCTACCAGCAGAAACTGGTAGAATTCCGAATCGCCCATGTTGTCGTTCAGGATCTTGCCAGCCGTTTCTTCCACATCCACGTTATAAGGGGGATCGGAAAGTACCAGATTTGCCTTGGTGCAGTCCATCAGGGTATCGTAGCATTCTGGCTTGGTGGAATCGCCGCACAGAACGATGTGCTTACCCAGATGCCAGAGGTCGCCCTCTTTGGAGAAGCACGGCTGCTTCAGCTCCGATTCCACATCGAAATCATCTTCCTTGACCTCTTTGCTGTGGACCTTGTTGAACAGCGTCTCGATCTCCGGCGGTTCAAAACCAGTCTTTCCAAGATCGAAGTTGGAATCCTCGATGTCCTTCAAAAGATCAGCCAGCAGGGAATCATCCCAGGCACCCGTGATCTTGTTGAGTGCGATGTTCAGGGCCTTCTCCCTGGTCTTGTCGATGTCCACCACCGCGCAAGGCACTTCGGTGTAGCCCAGCTCCATCGCTACTGTCAGTCTCTGGTGACCACCGATAATCGTCATGTCGGCATTGACCACCAAAGGATCTGCGAAGCCGAACTCCGTAATGGAGTTCTTGATCTTCTCGTACTCTTTATCCCCCGGCTTCAGCTTTTTCCGGGGATTGTATGCAGCCGGCTTGAGTACGGACACCGGCAGCATCTTCAGTTCAGCAGTCGCTTTCATGTAGGTTCCTCCTAATTCAGATTCCCATGCGAATGACCCCTGAAAACGGCACGAAAAAGGAGCCGAACAAAAAGCCCGACTCCATTTCATCTCCATCTTCCTGCGGCTGTTCAGCCATCTCGCACCATTCCGGGTTTTCCCCATTCACAGATGCCAAGACCTTATCTTCCGCATCGTCAATCGCATGTACACAGATACCCCCGGTGTTGAACATCGGATACACACCGATAATTTTCTTACTCACTCCTGTTCGCCTCCTTCTTCCTGCCCCGGTTGGCACAAGCCCGACTGCAATATTTTCGTTCCAGTCCGTACTGATGCCGGTAGGAAAACTCCCTGCCGCACACCGGACAGATCCTTGACCGCACTGTTCTCCAGTTTTCCGGCTTTGGGTGGGTGTTGTTCCATCTTGACCGGCATTCCGGTGAACAAAACTTTCTCGGTCTGCCTTTATGATTCGGTACAATGGCTGTACCGCACTGAGGGCAGAAGGAAAAAGCCATGTCCTTGATCATCTCAGATGTATAATCTTCCATCCGCCCTCACCTCACTCTCATTTTTCGCCGTTTCTTCGGCGGTTTCTTAGAAAAATCTCATAATTCATACGAAAAGCGGCGAAGTGGAAATCGGCCCTGTCCCGCCCGGTTGAATTGTTGTTGCGGCGGCCGATTTTCGCTCGCCCTCGCTCCTCCCGGAACAAGCTAAAATGTGCGAAAGCTCCCTGTTTTCGAGAAGTTTCACACACTTTGGTTCATTTCGGGGAAAAAGAATGGCACCGGAACGAAAGCTCCGATGCCTGTACATTTTCCTGTTTCATTTTGCGCCGTTAATCCTCTGTCCCCCGGCCTATGAAATTTGCGGTTTTTCACAGAAAAGGGGCCACCGGTCTCCGTGTGACTTCACCGTAGAGAAGTGACCCCGGCCCCCGGCGGGGGTGTCAGTAGGTGTAGGTCGGGTTGATGTCTTCGGTCAGCGTCTTCTTATCGTGACAACTCTTGCAGAGAGACTGCCAGTTGTTCTGGTCCCAGAAAAGTTTCTGGTCACCACGGTGTGGAATGATGTGATCCACAACCGTTGCCCGGACGTACTTGCCCTGCTTGGCACACTGCACACAGAGTGGATGAGCTTCCAGATACGACTTTCTGACTTTCTGCCACCGCCTGTTGTACCCTCGCTTCGCTGCCGGGCGGGTCACCTCTGGATGGAGAGGCAGGTGCTTCTCACAGTAGAGCCGGCCGGCTTCCACCAGCTCCGGGCAGCCGGGGTGATGGCACGGTGTCTTTGGTCTGTACGGCATGGGTCAGTCCTCCCACGGAAGACCAGCTTTACCGAAGTGACCGTAAGCACTGACCTTGTTGTAGTCTACATCCAGCAGACCCAACCGCTTGATGATCCCCTGCGGAGTCAGGTCGTAGCTGTCATGGACATAGGCTTCAATGAAGTCCAGCGACTGATGCTCCGTGCCAAAGCACTCCACCGACACACCGACTGGCTGTACCACGCCGATGGCGTAAGCCAGCTGAACTTCGCACTTGTCAGCGTAGCCCGCCTGCACGATGTCCTTGGCAATCTTTCTCGCCATGTATGCTGCGGAGCGATCCACTTTGGTGGGGTCTTTCCCGCTCAGAGCGCCGCCACCCATACGACCGATACCGCCGTAGGTATCGCACGCCAGTTTCCGACCAGTCACACCACAGTCGGCGTAGCTGCCGCCCAGCACGAATCGACCGGTCGGATTGACCAGCTTCGTGAAGTCACCATCCAGACCGTACTCGCAGGCGGCCAGCACCATCATGGATTCGATGATGTGCCGGAAGTCGCTGACCTCCACATCCGGGCTGTGCTGCACGGAGCAGAGGAAGGTAGTGATGCGTCCGGTGTCGTAGTCGTAGCTGACCTGTGCCTTGGCATCTGCACGGAACATCTTAGACGGATGTGCCTTGAGAAGCTGCAGGAACTTGGTGGCGACCATGTACGGGATCGGCATCTGCTCTGCCGTCTCGTTGGTGGCGTAGCCATACATGATGCCCTAGTCACCGGCACCGCCCTTATCCACACCCAGTGCAATATCTGGCGACTGCTTGTCCACCAGAATGCCGATGCGGAGAAGCTCTGTCAGGTTCCAGCCCAGCTTTTCGGCACCGATGCGGTTGAATACATCATGGACAATCTGCTGATAGTTTGGCCGGTAGTCGGTGGTGACCTCGCCGGCAATAAAAAGCTGGCTCTTTTTTAGCAGACACTCGATTGCCACACGGGCGTGCCTGTCATGCTGAAGAATGTCGGTCACGATGACATCTGCGATCTGGTCACAAATCTTATCAGGATGGCCATTGCTGACCTGTTCACAGGTAATAATCTTACTCATGTTCTGTCCTCTCTTTCATGTATCACAAAGCAGGCTGCCTTTGCCCTTGCCCACAAATAGGCTCCCACAAAAGTGACCTGCGATGTTCCAATGTGTAGTTCCGATGTTTCCTCTGAATCTGTTGCTAGTGTGTTGCTGGCGCTTTCCTCACAAAGTGAGGTGTCCAAACCTCAAAAAGTGTTGATTTTACGCGCTTTTTAAGGTTGCTAAGGCTTATATTTTTTCTTTTGTTGCTATTGTTGCTAGTAAAAAGTAAATAGTATATAAAAGAAAATAATATAAATAAAATAGGGTTTTCACTCGCAACACTCGCAACAGCACCGAAAACCTTTGATTTTCCTACGTTTTTCTGTTGCTGGTGCGTTGCCGCTGTTGCTGGTAACGTGACTCCGAAGACATGTGTTGCTGGTATTTTGATGGAAACTTATGAAAATCAAAAATCATATATTTCACTGTGTTCTTCCAGCAACAGTCGCAACAGGGCTGTCCCGTACCCCGAATCTCACACTCACGATGTCAATGGTGCAAAGTCCTCCTTTGACTCTTCACTTGCCGTGAACGCCACATCCAGAACCATCGGAGTCGTACTGCTGGAGGCACCGTCATTCGGACGCTTTCTTGCAGTCTTGTACCGCTTTTCGATCTCCTGATTGAGGTTCTTGGCTGCCTCTGCCCGGTAGCCATTTTCTCCACACCACTCTTTGTAGCGTGTGTAAACTGCACCGCGCCGAAGCTCACAGCCTTCCTTTTCTTCAATGCATTCATCAAAGAACTGGCCCATCTTATCTGAGAATATCTGATAGTCCGTTGTTGCCTGAACGACAGAATCCGGCATGGCAAGTCCCTGACTGCGGAACAGCTTATAGCCTTCCAGCATCCAGTTCAGAATGCCGGACATGTTTTCCGGTTTTGCAAAAGTGGACTTTAGATCCTTATCCTGCTCGTTTTCTTCAAAATGCCGGTCAAACGGAATGATTTTGATTCGGCCGGACTCAAACAGCGTAAGGTCTGTGATATTCGGACGATGGTTCGTGTTGATGAAAATCTTGAAGTTCGGACGGAACTCAAAGCTGTTCTCATGCAGATACCGAGCGGTGATCGTGTCGTTACCGGTCAGTCGTTTGGTAAGTGCTGCATCCAGAGTGATCTTCTTCTCCGGCTCGGAGATGTTTACAAAACGGGAGCCGGCAAGACGGGCGATTTCCTCAGACGGTCCTCCGCTCTGGCTATTAAACTTCGCCTGCAGCATGGTCGGGTCTGCATTTTTACCGTACTCGCCCATGATACGCAGGATGCTCTCCATCGTGGTGCCCTTACCGTTTCGAGAGGTCGGGCCATAGAGAATAAACAGGCATTCCATCTTTGTATCACCGGTCAACGAGTACCCGATAGCCTTCTGAAGATAGTCTGCTCTGGCCTTATCCCCTTGCATGATCTCCGTGATAAACGTCCTCCATCGAGGGCAGTCGGCATCCGGGTCATATATCACAGGGGACACTTTTGTGAGAAAATCCTCTGGGCGGTGTTCCCGGAATTCCATCGTCCGCAGATCCAGTGTTCCATTTTTGCAGTTGAACAGATAGATATCCTGATCGTACTGCTTCATAGACAGTGGGAATACGGACTTTGCGTCTTTCAGCATCGTGTCACGGTGCTTGCGTTGCTGGAGTTTCCGAACACGGTCGATGAACCGCTTTCTGGCATCCTCTTCCGTAATCTTCAGCGCAAACAGATACAGTTTATCCGCCAGATATTTCGCAAGCTCTGCCACCTTAAGGTTCTCCATATCCGGCTGCCAGACAACTCCGTCATAGACAAACCAGATGCCACGCTCACTGTTATACCGTGCGATAGGCTTGAAGAAATCGGCAAACATGTTTCCTAAACCGATCTCGTCTCTGCCATAGCGCGGATTCGTGTGCGGAGCCATTTCTTCCAGCGACAGCGTGAGCTTACTGATGTCCGGTGGCCGCTCTGATTTCTCATCATCAGGGTCAAGATTTGCAAACTCCTCATCCACAATGTCCTGTGCGTTGACAGGAATGTAAACGGAAGCACAGGTATTGACTGTGTTGCGGATAGAGATAGCACCGTAGGTCGAACCAGCCTGTTTGCGATCCCACTTGGGGCGCATCAGACCAGATGTACGGAAGATACGATCCATCTGCTCTTCATCGCAGCCGCACCAAAATGCCAGAATAGACAAGAGCGCCATATCTGCATCCGACTGGCTGCCGTAGAGGTCTTCCCACTCACCGGCAAAGAGCTTTTTGAACTTTTCGGAATTGCTGGCTTCGTTGGCGTGTGCGATGACAGCCTCGTCATCCAGATATGAATGGTGCTGGAAATGAGTCTGCTGCACCTGCTTGTTACGCTTCATCAGTGTGTCCAGCAGAGTGGTCATCGCCTTTTCATCGTTCGGGATCTCACCTGTGCGGTAAACATCTCCCGTTACGGTGACAAAGCGGTTTGTCGCACCAGGCATATACACTTCCAGACCCTTGCTGCGGTTGTTGATGTAGTAGACCGTCTTGTCATAGACATAGTCTTCCGGCACACAGAAGAAACCTCGCAGTCCTTTGCCGGACGGAGATTTTTCCACGTAAGCTGTAGGAAAGATGGAAAGGACGGTATCCGCCGTATCGTTCAGCGTACCATCCTCCCGGATACAATGGTCGATGTCAAAAGCTCCGATACCACTGCCCACGGCAATGCCGATGCCGTCATAACCGCCCATCGCATAAGTGACAAGTGTGGTCTTGAAATCCGCAAAGGTGCGGAGGTCATTGATCCTGGCTCTGTCACCGTTCGCCGGGTTATACGGCATCTTGGTCTTCTGACCGTTTCGCTTTTCAAATTTCCAGACACAAAACCGGCAGGAGGTCTTCAGTTCCGCCGGGATGTTTTTGATATCCACCATAGCGGTCAGACCTCCTTTCTCGTAGAATTCGCGCCATGTGTTAAAGCCCGCATCGCAAACTGCTTTGTAACGGCAGCTTCGATTTCGTTCTTCTTCTGGTCGGAAGTTACCTGACAGAGCCGATTAAAAAGAACCAACTTGTCGATGGTCGTGATCTGCTCCACCAGCAGGATGGAATCCTCCAAATGCTCATCCCGGAGCATCTCACACTCTTTTTCCGTAAGTACAATGTGTACCGGCAGCTCCAGCTTCTTCAACTTGGAACTCAGCGGAATCACTGTAATGACCGGGGAGTTACGGTTCGCCACGTCATTGCTGATGACCAGAACCGGACGTGTACCGCTCTGCACCGAAGTGCCAGAGTGATCGCCCAGCTCTGCGAACCAGACTTCATACTGTTTTGGGGTTCTCGCAGTCGGCCACTGGTAGGTCGGCATATCATTAAACGGAGTTTCTTTCTGTGCCGGCTGCCAGAATACTGCCGACTTGCGGCACTTCTTTGTTTTTCCGCGCCGATTGATGTACTTGTTGACATGAATCTTGCGATCATGCACGCTGTGTCTTGCATTTTTCTTCTTGCGCCCCATACGGGTCCCACCTCCTTGACGCATAATAAAAAAGCCAAAGAGGGCATGAAAAAAGCCGACAGGCTTTTGACCTATCGGCTGTTCGTTTGCTTCTCTTTAGCTTTTGACATTTTATATTATAGCACGGGTCTACATACGATGCAATGCGATTTTTCTCCAATATAAGCCAATTTCTCCAATTAAACGGCTTTTCTCCATTTATAGAGAAAAAAATTGAAACGTTTTATCCGAACTCAAAAAAAAGAGAGTGAACTCCTGAAGTTCACTCCCCCATCATTTTATCCTGAATCGCGAGATACCGCTGGATTCCATACCCCATCATCTGATATCCGACTTTGAGATAATGATCCACACAGCCATTTGACATTTTCACTGCACTGCCTTCGCAAGTTTCTATTTTCTCCCAACCTCTGCCAACGAGAAACCTCTGTAAAATAACTTCTCTGGGCTTTCCCTCAAGAAACTCTTTTCCAGCTGCGAAGAGTTGTATCGTTTCCCTGTCCCGCATGATTGCTTTCTGAAGTTCCTGCTCTTTTTCCAGATACAGCTGCCGCATCACTTTGTTCTTTTCCATACTCCGCTTCTTCGCCAGTCGTGCAAAATCCTGCTCCAGTATCGGCAGTTCCCGCTTCGCCACTGTGTATTCCCTGCAGACCTGTTTTGCCCGCTCTACCATTTCCTTATCTACCGGTCTATCAAACAACTTTCTTCGTGCCATCCTGCATATCCTCCTCATTTTCTTCCCGCTGTGTTTTCCAGTACTTCAAAATAAACTCAGCCATTTCTGCCTGCGCCTGCCGTTCCATTTTTCTGACAACCTGCCACGACAGAGACTCTCCATCTAACCCCACTGCATCTTTCCAGAAAACTCCATCCACATAGATCTGCCGGACAATCGTACCCTGTTCTCCGCCCACATAATCTGCTGCCATTTCCAGCAGATGTATATCGCTTGCCAGAGTTCCATATCTCTTTAGCAATTTCTTGTAATCATCCCGCCAGGTTCGGATAATGTAATCCAGTGCCCCGATTGCAGCTTTTGCGGTCGGGTCTGAGATATGACTGCTCTGGACTCGTTCACCTTCCCCGGAGCCCCCAGAATTCATAGCATAGTAGGCTTCTACAGGTGTCAGTGTCGGCGCAGACAGAAGCTGTTCTTTCAGCTTCTTTAACTGTACCTTTTTCCCTGCAATCGCCTTTCCCAAATCTCGAACCCAGCGTTTTATCTCGTCCAGAATCTCCGCTTCAGCTTCATCAGCGTCCGCATTCGTATGTTCAAATATGTAATCCAGCAACCCAAACAGCTCAGACGGCCTTTCGGCAGCGTGAGCAAGCACCTGCTCCTGCTCTTTTCGGATATCCTGTATTGTCATCTTCCACTTTCTCCTTTCATCTGCTTCTAAGTCACAGGCGATGAAAAAGTGGAGAAATCGAACCCCCTCCCAAAAAAAATGGAGAATTTCTAAAAAAAAAAGAAACGGTGCAGGACAATACTGCCCTACACCGCGTAGAAATCAACCTCCCAACTGCGCTTTGACCGCTGAGATCAGTTTTTCCTGTGTCATGTCCTTCTGCTCCAATGCCGCCATGACATCCTCGTCCACTGTATTCTTCGTGATGATATGATGAATGGTCACCACATGGGTCTGTCCCTGCCGCCAAAGACGGGCATTAGTCTGCTGATACAGTTCCAAAGACCAGGTCAACCCAAACCAGATTAGGATGTGTCCACCCTGCTGGATGTTCAGGCCATGTCCGGCCGATGCAGGGTGGATCAGGGCGACCGGGATGTTCCCGGCGTTCCAATCCTTAATGTCGGTACTGCTCTTGATGTCCCGGACATTGATCTTCAGCTTCGACAGATGATTGATGATTCGTTCCCAGTCATGCTTAAACCAGTATGCCACCAGCACCGGCTGTCCGTTGGCGGCCTCGATCAGGTCTTCGAGGGCTTCCAGCTTGTGGTCATGGATGACCCGTGCCTTACCGTTCTCGTCGTAGACCGCGCCATTGCTCATCTGCAACAGCTTTCCTGTCAGTGATGCAGCATTGGCAGCGTCTATGTCACCATCTTTGAGTGGGATCAAAAGATTCTGCCGGAGCATATCGTAGAGTTCCCTTTCCTGCGTGTTCATCTCGACCTCGTACCGGGTCGGTACACAATCCGGCATATTGAGATAATCCAGAGCCTTCATGGATATCGTAATGTCCGAGATTCGCTGATAGATCATCTCCTCTGCTCCCTGTCTGGGAACATACTGGAACACGATGCCTGTTGCCGGATTCAATGACCCCGCCTTAAAGTAAGCTTCCCGGTACCGACCGATAAACTTGCCGAGCCGTTCCCCGCCATCCAGAATCCCAATTTCTGCCCACAGGTCCATAAGGCCGTTGGAAGAAGGTGTGCCGGTCAGTCCGACCCACCGCTTCACGAACGGGCGGACTTTTCGTAAGAACTTGAAACGCTGGGACTGATAGTTCTTGAATGATGACAGTTCATCGATCACGACCATGCCAAAATCCCAGCGCATTCCGTTTTTTTCATAATACTCCACCAGCCATTTGATATTTTCCCGGTTGACGATGTAAATCATCGCCGGGTGGTGGACTGCTGCGATCCGGGTCTTAACATCTCCAACGATGACGGAAATATCCAGCCCTTTCAGGTGGTCCCACTTTTCGAGCTCTGCCGGCCATGTATCACGGGCAACACGCAGCGGTGCAATGATGAGAACCTTGCTGACCTCGAAGGTCTCAAGCATGAGGTCTTTGATTGCAGACAGGGTGATTACAGTTTTGCCTAAGCCCATATCCAAAAAAAGAGCTGCAATCGAATGCGTCTTGATATACTCTGTGCAGTATCTCTGGTACTCATGTGGGACAAATCTCATACACCGCCTCCCTTCTCCGGAAGATTCACTTCCGGCATCTCAGGGATCTTCGCCCCGATCCCCTGTGGGATAGGCTCACCGGGTGTCCAGCGCAAGAGCGCATCCACAGCAGGCTGAATCTGCTCCAAGCGGTCAACGCAAAACACCGGGAAGCCCAAAGCTTCGAGCTGCTGTCTGCGCTTTCGCTGGAGGATACGCATCTGCTTTCCGGGTGCTTTCAGTTCCACAAAGGCACACTTGCCGCCGAGCAGCAAGACCAGTCGATCCGGCACACCGTTCATAGTCTGACTGGTAAATTTAAGTGCCTGTCCTCCAGCAGCCTTTACCGCAGCCACGAACTGTTTTTCTACTTCACTTTCTCTCATACGGATGCCTTTCTCTTTCTACAATCCCGGAGGTATTTTTTCTTTGCCGCGTAATACTCCGCTCCAAACCAGAAGTTACCGCTCTCAGAGCCTTCCGTTTTGATAATCACACCCTCAGAAGGGTCAAGCTTGGAGTACACCTCAATGACTTTACGCTTAAGTACAGGAACAGCTTTCCGCTTTGGCTGTTCGTCTGCGTTTTTCTTCGGCTGCATATTGCTCTCAACAAATGCCATATCCTTCTTGAGTTCCTTGGCCGTTCCAATGAAATAGAATGCCGAATTCGACCCGATATGAAGGATCGTTCCATTACCAAACCAGTTGAGGACATCTTTCAGTTCCGGACGGTTTCCAGCTTTAAAGAGCCGGTCAAATTCTAGCTGCTTTGGAGGAAGCAGTTCTTTTAACATCTTTTCTTTCTCTTTTCGCCGTTCTTCCCTCATCACATTCCCGATAGCCTCATTTGCAGTCGGATCAGAATGACTGCGGTTATTGTGGCATTCCGGCACCTTTTCTTCTTTATGCTCGACCCAATTGATAACCTGTGTTTCTTTCTGCATGATGATTACCTCCCCGTTACTGATTGATCTGCTTCCACTGCTGCGGCTCCATCGTGGCAACCTGCCAGCCGATGCCCTCCAGTGTGGTGGCGCGGTCGTAGGAAACGACATCCTGCGAAGTACGGGTGACTGCGTTGGACAGACCGTACAGAGACAGGTCGCCGCCTTCGATAAGGTACTTGAGGATGCCCTCTTGTTCTTCGGCGTTGATACCGTAGCTCTGGGCAGTCAGCTGCACCACATCCTGTACCTTACCGGTGATCGGTACTGCTGTGGATTCCTGCAGGCGGCCGACCACCTGGGAAAAGCGAGCCTCATCGATGGCAGCCATTGTGGTATCACGCAGCTTCAAAAGAAACGCCTTGTCCTCTGCTTCCATCGTCTCATCCGAATACAGTGCAAAGCTGTCCTCCACTGCTTTCGCCTGCCGGCCAACATGGTGGCGTCGTTCACCCATGTCATTCACCACCATACCGTTGGTGCAGACCAGACGGTATACCAGCGGCTGAATGGACACAGCACCCAGTCCGACTTCAGAGTTGGAGATCATCACACCAGCCTGGACGATATCACCCTTGCAGACTTCCATCTCCAGACGGTGATTGACCACCTTGAGGTACAAACGGTTCTCCGTCACCTCGCAGGACATGACCTCGTACTGATCATTGCCTGCAAACAGCGGCAGGACTGCTGTAGCGATTTCCATGTTGTCGATACGGCGATAACGCTCGGACAGCAGCGCACGGGCCACCTGTCCGGCACCATAATCCATCGAGCGAACCATGTAAGAACTGGGCTTGTCCGCAAACCAGCTGTTCACGTTCTCGGCAAGAAGTTCCGGCTTCTGTGCCTGCATGAGATCATAGTATTTGGCCGGGATACCAAGTGCCGATGCCACCTGACGATGGAACAGAGAGGTCGTACCAAAGACCTCCTGCTGGCTGGTCGTAAGATGGTTGATCTCAAAAGTCTGTCCATCCTCCCGGAGGCGCATCCCCTGCGCCGGACTGATGAAGTCCTGCTTTGCCTGATTCTGACGGTTCAGTTCGACCAGAACTTCCTGCAAATTTCTGCCTGTTTTCATAGCAATTTTCCTCCCTATCTATGCGGCGCATATTTATGCGCCTGTTTATGCGTCCGTGTCCTTGCGGCAAGGACACCGTGTTTACAGTTCTCGGTTGATCATCTGCTGGATGATCCGGACTGCCCCCTGCATACGCCTACGGTTCAACCGGGTTTCCTGCAGTAGTGTGTCCAGAGCATCCACCTCGTCCCGGATATTACAGAGAACCGATCTCTGCTGGTCAGCAAGGCGTTCATTGTCATGCTCCATGCGGTCATACTCCTTTTCGTAGTCATCAATATCCTCCACACTGGTTTCGACATACTCCTCGATCTCCCGGCGGAGTTCCTCTCCGGCATAGTCCTCGACTGCATCCAACAGGTCGCGGATACCAAAGGGTGTCAGAAGTTTTCCGTCCTTCATTTTCAATGCATGCGGCATATGGCTCCCCCCCTTAGTCTTTGAAATAGTAGTCACCCTTGTAACCAGCTGCGGCCAACGGCAAGCCCTTACACCATGTCGGGTTGACCGACATCAGCTTGCAGACTTCATCCACTGTGTACTGATCCTTTGGTGCCTCGATGATGACTTCATCGTGAACATGGGCCACAATGTTCAGTCCCTCTGCCGAGATACGGTCCATTGCCTCTGCCAGAATGTCACGGGCGATGGCCTGCGTTGCATTCTCGACCAGCCGGCCGGAGTAGGTTTCCTGTCTACTCCACTTGTGGTTCTGCCCCACGCCTTCATAGGTCAGACTCATACGGCCGAAACGGTTCGGCTGCTGTCTCGGCTTCAGATACGCCAGCCGTCTGCCAGAGGGAAGCACCATCCAGAGGGTGCCGGAGTAGAATTCAAAGGTGATCTTTCCGACCTCCTGCCGCTCCCCAGTCTTATAGGCAGTCATTGCAGCTTTTTCGGTATCCCACCAGTACTGCACGATCTTTGGATTGGCTTCCCGCCAGGAATCAATGATCTCCGGCAGTTCTTCCTCATGCAGTCCCATCTGCAACGCACCCATGCTGATGAGTGCGCCGGAGGAGCCACCATAGCCGCAAGCAAGAGTTGCAATCTTCCCTTTCTGACGCAGATCGCCGTTGATGCCATGCTTGACGACGGGCACATGAAACATCTGGGAAGCAGTGGCACAGTAGAGATCCTCGCCGTTCTGGAACGCATCCAGCACCCACTGTTCCTCTGCCTCCCACGCCAGAACACGGGCTTCAATAGCCGAGAAGTCCGCCACGATGAACTCGCATCCATCTTTCGGAATCAGCATGGTGCGGATCAGCTGGGAAAGAACGTCCGGCGTATTACCGTAGATGCTCTCGACCATATCGAAGCACCCCAGCTTCACCAGCGTTCTGGCCTCATCCAGCGTAGGAATGTGGTTCTGTGGGAGGTTTTGCAGCTGGATATTCCGGCCGGAATATCGACCAGTACGGCTTGCCCCATAGAACTGAAACAGTCCCCTTGCCCTGCCGTCCGAACAGACACAACGTTCCGCTGCCTGGTATTTTTTCACAGAGCTTTTTGCCATCTGGAGTCGGAGCTTCAGCATATCCAGTGCTTCTGCATCCACACCGTTCTTGTCCAGTTCCGTGATCATCTGCGCCACATCCTTTTTACCGAGTGTGTCCATCGGGATACCGCGCTCCTCCAGCCACGATTTCAGCTGGGATACAGAATTTGGATTCTCAAGCCCGGTCAGCTCGTAGGCTTTTTGGCTCATGGCATCGGAGAGCATTAGGTCACAGGTGATGGCCTGCTGCACCAGTTCGGTGTCGATTCTCACGCCACGGTCATTGATGCGCTCATTGGTGCGGTAATGCTGCCATTCCAGTTCTGTCATCGGAAACTTCTTCAGTCTCTTATAGATGTCCACCTCGGTATTGACATCCTGAATGCAGTAATACTTGAACTTTGCCCAGTCCGCCGGGTAATGCTCCGGAAGATTACGGGTGCGCATCCCATTGGATTTCGTTGGCTTGCATGGCACAGAAAACAGCTTGATGAGCCGCTCACCTTCTTTGTCTTTCTGCTGGCTGGTCTTCAACACCACACCGACATCTTTCAGTGCCAGCGGCAGGGTCAGCGATGCTGCCATGACCATCGTGCAGATCCAGCTATCCGGCGAAAGGAACTCTCCCGGTTTCAGATACTGCCCGGGACAGTGCCGATTCAGATGCACGGAGAAGCAGACACGCTCAAATGCAGCATTGTGTGCGACCAGCCGCACGCTGCCAGTTTGGAATGCCTCCAGCAGTTCCTCTGGAATCTGCTCTCCTGATGCAATGTCGGCGCACCTTGTTTCGCCAAAGCCATCGCCCTCATCGGTTGCCCAAGCTACCAGCAGGATCTCAAAGCTGGGATCTGTGGCATAACGGTACAGACCACACTTGCCGATGTCCACCTCACTGTAGGTCTCAATATCGACCAATATTTCTTTCAAAAAATCACCCCACATCTAAGAAAAAACCGGGAGACACCTCAGCATCTCCCGGCGTGCTCATTTACTTGTGTCCTTGAAACACCGGGTCTTACTTCAGATAATCCGGCAGTTCCTCACCGGCATCGCCGCCCAGAACGTCCTCGTCATCTTCCAGGGCATCAAAGTCGGAGTCCGCAGATGCACGACCGGACAGACGGTCGCCGTCCTTAACGAACTGGATATTGCCCAGACCTGCCGCCACGCCACGGTTGCCATTGGCATTGAACGGATAGAGGTTGACGCTGACATTGCAGAAGCAGCCAGAGTAAACCATCATCGGGTCCATGATCGGCTGAACATGGCGGTCAACGACCTGCGGTGCATCCTTACTGGTAGCATTCAGGAAGAAGTGGTTCTGATAGGTCTCATCATCCGGACGGTCGATGTCACCATCACGCAGCGGAAGTTTCAGGTTCGGCGGAATCTTGCCGCTCCACTTGCGGACCTTGCCATCTTCCTTCGCTGCTTCGACCGCCTTATGGATCGCCAGCAGGGTCTTCTTATCGTCCTTCGGGATCAGACAGGAAACGGAATACTTCGCCTCGCTGCCATTGATGCTCTTCGGCTCGAAGATGTTGGCAAAAGAGATGCGGCACGGGATAACGAGCTTCGTTGCACTGGTAATTTTCTTAGCCATAATAAAAATCCTCCAAATTCTTTTGTGATGCCGCGCCTCTCATCTGACAGCGGCATCCTGTTGTGTAATGCGGTTTTCTATGTCCAGCCTCAGTCAAGGGGCGTGAACTCATCCTCGGCAGTTTCCAGATCAACTGCCTCTCTGGGGTCAGAGTTTGGTACAAGAGCCAGCTTACCGGGCGGCTTGACCACATACTCACCCAGAATTTCTTTAAACTTTTTCTTTCCCATGAGTTTTTCAAACTCAGTCAGGGAGATCAGTTCGGTCTTGTAAATGTCGGTGTATCCGGCTTTTTCTGCTGCGGCCACCACCGACTTTGTATCAAGGAACTGCCGCTTGCTCCTGCCCTCGACCACCTTATAGCCATCCCACGCAACTCCGTGGTTGATGGCTTCGGAACTGACATAGGCAAAGATAGCTTCGATCCAGGACTCAATGCGGTTCAGGGTCGGGAGCATCTTTTCGATGTCCGTCTTGGAAAGCAGTGCCGGGGACTTGAAGGTTGGTGCGGAGGTATCCGGATTGTAAGCCGCTGTGGCATCGGTTTCTTCTTCCTCATCGGTAAGAACGCCCTCATCCAGATCCAGAAACTCTTCTTTCACCAGAGCCATAGCTTCCTCGGCACAGGCTTTACAGGAAGTTCTGGCACGGCAGAACCGACACCAGTCCCCGGGAACCTGCTCGCCTTTTCCTTCAAAGGCCAGCTTCGCCCTCGGTCTGACATAGGTCTCTGCCCAGTCCAGCAGTTCCTCCACACTGCATTCAAATGTTGAGATATTTTCCAGTCGCGGCTGGATAATGGTCATGGACACCTGCTTGATGTTGTACAGGTATCCGTAGGCGTGATAAGCACCCAAGGCATACAGCATCATCTGCGGATTGTGGTCACAGCTAACAAATACACCTTTGCCGTTCTTGTAATCCATGACATACAGTGTCCCGTCTGCGATAATCACGCAGTCACCGGTACCGAAGCCAGATGGAACCAGATAGCTGTAATCGAGCCGCTCCTCCACCATGACCAGTGGATGCGGGCAGGTTTCCTTGATGCGCTCCACCGTGGAAATGATGAACTCTGCATAGATATCGGTGTTCGCTTCCATCTCCTCATCCTCATACTCAGAGGTTGGACGCTTCACCCGCTCATGCAGATATTTCCGCAGCTTATATTCGCCCAGCGCATGGGCGGCAGTTCCCTCCTCGGCAAACACCGAGGATTCATTCGGAAAGTTCTGCTCCAGCCTTGCCGATGGCGTGCAATTAAGCCACCTCTTCGAGCTGGAAGCTGACAGGATTGCGTGTACTTCTGGCATAATGACCTCCCTTAAATCTGGGAGACATCAGCCAGAAACGCTTCGTACTTCTCCGTAGGCAGGTCAGACAGCTGGGCAACACCATAAGTCTTCAGAAGCTGACCAATCTTCTCGTTGTTGTCACGCTTCTTCTTGATCTTCGCCACAATGACCGCTGTGATGTCATCCTTGGTGATCATCACGGCAGACTGTGTCTTAGCGGCAGCAGGTGATTCCTGCTTGGCCTGCTGAGACTTATCAGGCTGTTTGGTCTTATCGGTCGGCTCGTCCTTCTGGCCGGTCTCTTTCTCCTGACCGGTATCCTCGCCCCACGGAAGGGCATCGGCATCATCCGCCGGGAAGTTTTCTTCTGTGGAATCCTCTGCTTCCCCAGCACTGTTCTCGGCATCTGGCTGTGTGTCTGCACCGGCATCACCGTCGCTGGCATTGACAGGATCTTCCGGCTTGTCCACAGCTTCCTCTACCTTTCGGGTCTTCTTGATCGGCTTCTTACGGGGATGCGGTGCTGCTGAACCTTTCTTCTCAGACACAGCAGAAGCTTCCTGATCCACGACCGGAATGATGCGCTTATCCTCCGGGACAGCATCTGCGCCCAGAAGTTCAAGCTGGTCAGACACGCCTTCAAACATCTGGGCGAGTCCTTCAAAGACCTCGGTCAGCCCATCCACGACCTTCTTCGGAGCATTCAAAGCATTCTGTTCGTCCATCATGCGTTTGCCTCCTCTCCGGTTTCTTCCTCATTCCCCCACAGGTCATCCAGATAATCGGCCTGTGCCTTCAGAATTGCCAGAATGACCTTCTCGCACAGGCCGGTTTCCTTGTGGATGCGATCCAGCATCTCATCAAAGTCGATGTCCTCCGCCGGGTCATCTGCCTCAGCCTCCGGCTCCTGACCGAAACCGTAGTTGTAAGAGGTCATGCGCTCATCCATGTGGAGATGCAGGTTCTCGATGTTGAGTGAAAGGACCGGAACACTGGACGGGCGTGCCGGCATCGGCTTTTCCTGCTTCTGGGCTTCCGTTTTTTCCTCTGCCCTGACAGGAAGCGGAACCTTTACCACCTTGGCGTCCTTCAGCATCTCGCTGATCATTTCCTCCAGAGTCATGCTCTTCTCATTCTTATTCTCCATTGTCTTCCTCACTTTCTGCAGCTTCCTGCTGCTCTTCGGTTTTATCTTCCATCGGTATGTGGTACTGCTCGGAAAGTCTCTTCAAAAGCAACTCGACCATGCGTCCCGGCTCCGGGAGATTACGAACAGGCTTCTTCAATTCCTGTGCTCGCTTGATCTCCGCCGCCATACCCTCGGATATGGTTTCGCCGAACACCCACACTTCATCCGCGGCTTCCAGCCACTCCATTCCAAATCGGATTCCTGTTGCACGCTCCTGTGCGTCCTCATCCTTTAAGAACTGAGTAAAATACAGATGCGGAGCCAGCGGCAGGACTCCCATCGTGGCAAGAATCCTGCAGGCTGTCTTTGTCCTCTGGATGTTTGCTTCCAGCTGTGCCTTCCTGCACGGCGGATCGTTTGCTGTCGATCGGTACGGCGAACAAACAAAAATCTTCTTCATTTTGCGGCCGCCTTTCCTGCTGCTTCCGGATAAATGTCAACATGACCCACAGTGTCCCCCGGCGTGATGACCAGAACTTTCATTCCATCACCCAAAAGCCAATGAACCAGTCTTGCAGGCAGCTTCATTACCCGTCCGTCCAGCACTTTTTCTTTGTTTTTGACACGAACTTCAATGCGGTGCTTCATGCTTCTCGCCTCCTTATATAGATATTGAAGTGCGGAAAGCCGATTCCGGCTTTTGGGTCACGCCGTTCTGTTTTCCCGGTGGCTTTCTGCCCTTCTAAGTCACAGGCGATGAAAGACGCCTTAAATCGAACCCCCTCTCCAAAGTTTTTTCAAAATTTTATCCGATGCGATTTTTTCTTCGATCTTCTTACGGCGTTTCCGTACAGCCGCTTCTGACACCTCATCTTCCGCAGCCGCCTCGACATTGGATTTTTCCTGCTCTACGACCTGACGGTATGTATGAAGCTGGGATTCTGGAAGTTCATCCCTAAGCTCATGCAGTCGGACAATATAATCCGGCTCATCATCTTCTGCGCCCATCGTGATCGCACATTCATATAAGAGGCTGGACTTATCTTCACTGCCTTCATCATCTGCAAAGGAAGCATCCAAAGACAGGTTGTAAGAGTCTGGGCACTTTTCGCCTGGATGGGCTTCTTCCCACTCCCGGATCTGCTGCTTCTTGTGTTCATCCGCAGGCGGCTTCAAATGCTTATTGTTGTTGTAGACTTCCCTGTCACGATCCATATGCCACTGACGGATAAACTCTGCCGTTACGACTTCTCCCGTAACCTCATTCACGCCCTCATGGATGACAAAAGGCCGGTCACCGATGTAGTAGACGATGACATCCCGAAGATCCTGCGGGATTTTACGGTACATGTTTTTAAATGCGCTGTAATCACGCTTTCCTACCTTGCTCTGAGCTGCTCCGTTGTTCTTTGTTTCCTTCATTTTTGTGTCCTTTCCGCTCGTGCGGACAGGCAAAGGAAACTCTGACAAGGAGGACCTCCTGTAAGAAAGTCGTGTCTGGTCTTATAAGAACCCAGAGATTGGCTGCAAAAAGAAAAATGCGCAACAAGTCAGAGGGTGCTCGTTACAGTCACAGCGAATTCAGCGGTCATGCAAACCGTAAAATTCATCGACTGTATGAGAATCCTTTGCCTATTGCGCACTGGGCTCTGTATTCTATTTTTTATATGTTCACAGCCATATCAGCTGTACGCACTTCAAATAAGTGCTAACTCCCCATGTTCTTCTATGAGCACAGGTGGTATAATGGTTCTATCTTCAGAAGTTTTCTTATCAGCTCCCTAAAAAACTGTAACATTACATTTCAGTTGGTTTCCAGTTGGACTCCGGTTGGAATTTAAATTTTAACGAAAGGAGTACCTGCGCCATGCCATTTTCGTATACCTGTACGGACTTTCTCCGTACATTGCTCGAAAACTGTATCGGAACGGTCATGATCGAATGGGAACAATGGAACTTTCCGTCTCCCAGTTTCGACCGTGGATACTTTAACAGCCGACTGAAGCAAGCCATGCCGATCAACGAACTTACACATAAACGGCTCATCCGACTTTTCGAGTGCGTATTTAATCCTGAAAACAGAGAGGGACGCTTTCAGGAACCCCAGGCCGTAGAAGCAGCTAATGCACTGATCGATCTGATTCAAAACTATTTTCAAGTTGATTTATCCATCTGGATAAACAGATATACTGTAAATAATCTGGCTCATCGTTCTCACCTCCTTTACTGCCTTGAGCTGATTTTTGCTTTGTCAGAAAGTAAGGAAACTCTCCCAGTTTCTGAAATATCTAAAGCACTGACCGCCTATCTGGAACAAGTCGATTTAAATCCAGAAGTTCCAAGGCCCTCATATCCTGAGCTATTATCCGCAGTTCCTTATCCTCAGACCGAGCATTATATTGGCCGCGAAGAACTAACTGCTGCGGTTTCCAACCGACTGATAGACGGAGAGTCCTGCTATCTGCACGGCATCGGCGGTATTGGCAAAACAGAAATTGCCAAATCTGTCTTGAAGGAAATTCTTGACACTCCTACTTCCGATTCCGGCATCACTCATGTTCTCTGGGTCGACTGCATTGATGACAACTTTACCCTTTCTCTGGTTCAGGCTCTGCATCTGGATCAGAAGTTTCATAACATCGAGCAGGCATTTCAGGCGGCCATTAAAATAATCAACAACTATAAGAACCGTCTCCTGATCGTAATCGACAACGTTGACAGCCTGGAACATACAAGGGAATCCTCAATCAGTGAATATCTGCACTGCCGTGTATTGATCACAAGCCGCTGTGCAGGATTTGGATCTCTTACGGAAGTTCCTGTTCCTCCCCTTTCCCTGAATGACTGCTTAAAACTTTTTTATGCGTATTATCACGGTGACAGGGATGACATCACATTGCGTAAGATTGTAGAACTCTGCGACTGCCTTCCTTTGGCCGTTGAACTGCTTGCAAAAATTGCCGATGCTGAAGAACTTCTGCTTTACGAATTTTATGAAACCCTTCTGCGTTGTGGCTTTGATATGAGTTCAGAAGAAATCACAGCAACTCATGAAAAACTACATTCGGAAGGAACTGCCGTCCAACAGCTGTCCAAGGTTTTCAGGGTATACGGCCGTTGTCCTGAAGAACAGACCTTGCTTGTTCAGATATCCACGATTCCGAATATCCGCTTTCTTTTTTCTCAGGCAAAAAGATGGTTCCTGCTGAAGAACAGGACACCCCTGAATCACCTTGAGCATCTAGGCTGGATCAAGAAAGAAGCTCTCTATGACAACGGACGGAATCGCTATCGCTATTACATGCACTCGGTCATTGCGGCTGCTATTCGTGCGCAGTTTATCGATGACCTTTATGACCTGTGTCAAGGTTTCATCCATGAGATCACAATTGAAATGACCTCCAGCCTGTCGCAAAATGATGCCACTAAAAAAGAACTCATCCAGTTCAGCTGGTCCTTGAATGATATCTTCCACGGTCAATTCCAGTCAGAGGAAGACAGCGACTTTTTGTGGGCGCTTGCAGAAATCTACCGCGATATCGGTTACTACGAACGTGCCTTGCCTTTACTAGATTCCTTGGACACACTCTATCGCCAGCTTTACGGTGAGGAAAACATCAAGCTGGCTTCCGTCTGGAACAGCCGCGGCATGATTCAGTATGAGTTATCCCATTTTCCTGCTGCATTGGATGCATACCAGACAAGCCGGGATATTTATGAGAAAAACCATCCGTCCGGTTCTTATTCCTCTTCTGAGAGAATCGACCTTGCAAAACTCGATTTGAACATTGGAAAGACCTATCTGAAAATTGACTATACGAAAGCTGGGACATATTTTGATCGAGCCTACCAGACTCTTTCCGGAGAAGCTGAAGCGGAACAACATCTGAAATTGAACGCTCTTGCACATAAAGCAATGCTCTTAGCGCATTCGGGCCAGCTTGAAGAAGCCGAGAAGATTTTTGTAGACATTTACAATCAGACCGACGCGAAGAGCAAGGATCGTGAGATGCTTCTGCTCCGTGCAGGCGTGGCACACCACATTGGAAATATTTACTCCGATATCGATCCGTCACAGGCAATGCCTTATTTAGAAGAAGCACGAGATATTTTTTGGAAACTGCTGTCACCTACGCATCCAGATACTTTGGATGTGCTCAACTCAGTTTGTTCCCTTCGTCTCACTCTGGAGGACGATTACGATGATATTCTGGCTGGACTTCAGAAGCTTCTCGAATTGTTCATCAAAGCCTACGGTCCAAATGACCCGAATACCGGCACGATTTATAACAACATCGGACTGTGCTATTACTACATGCAACGCCCCGATGAAGCCATCGAAAACTACAAGAAAGCTCTTCAGATTGATTCCATGACCTACGGTGAGGATCATGAGTCAACCGCGTACATCTTAAACAACATCGGCGGTGTCTACTCAGAATCAGATCATCCTGAACTGGCGATCCCTGAGCATGAACGTGCTCTGCGAATCTATGAGGCGGCTTATCCAAACCACATGAGCCTTGACCTTGCTCAAACTCATTCCGATTTAGCCGATGCATACCTTAGAGAAGGAGATGCCGACAAAGTCATGGAACATTTGAATGAAGCATTTTCCATCTATGATAAGATGCTTCCCGAAAACGCAAGGCAACTGTTGCAGCCATATTCAACTCTGGCGAATCTTCTTCTCGCTCTGAATGAGTATGATGATTCCATTACCAACTACTCCCACGTCCTGTGGCTGATGAAGGAAAACGGGTACACCGAAGATTCGTTTGCGTTCCATGAATTTACCGACAGGATCAATGAAGTCCGTCAACTGAAAGCCCAAGCAGCCGCCACTGAATAAAAAAAAGCCGAGGCAGACTCCAGACATCCCTAATTAGGGTTATCTGAATGTCTACCTCGGCTTACTACGTTATTCGAGCAGCACCTACAAGTAGTATCAAAATAGCTTTGCTGACTCACACGTCCTGCGGTGAGTCAAGCTCGTTCCAAAATCAAGTACGCTTATCTTCTTCCGGGTCTTCAAATGCCAGACGGGGACCAGAATAAAACTGTGATGCGAAGTCATCCATATAAGCATAGGACTGTAAATGTCCATTCTTTACATACGCAATCGCGTCACGACCATTCACTGTTGCCCGGTTTCCCAAGAGAGTCTTTTTCCCTTGGGTCGTGTAAATTCCATAATCCATATCCATCCTCCCACCTACAACTTTCTTTCGTGTTTCATATTATTTTCATCTTGACAAGTTGCGTTTCTTGCGTTACTATAATTATGCAAGTTGCGTTTACAAGCACATTATACAGTTCAACTTGCGTCATGTCAAGCGCAACATAGAGAAGTGACATGCACAACCTACGGAGGTTATATTATGAAATTTGGAGAAAAAGTCAGGGCAGCCCGCCTCGCTGCCAAGTATTCACAGCGTCAACTCGCCGACATGACTGGTATTGCGCTGCGCACGATTCAAAATTACGAAAGCGGAGAACGACTTCCAAAACAGAAGGAAAACTACCAACTCCTTGCTACAGCACTTAATGTAGATGTCGACACCCTCAGAGATGATGATGCAGACTTTGTGATCAAGGCGACCGAGAAATATGGTGCGCGTGGCAATGCCCAGGCAGAACGTCTGGTTAAAGAGGTGTCTGGTCTTTATGCTGGCGGTGAACTTGCGGAAGAAGATATGGATGCGATGATGAAAGCCATTCAAGAGGCTTACTGGATAGCAAAAGAAAAGAACCGGAAATATGTACCGAAAAAATACAGAGGCATCTCCGGTGACAGCTCCAATTCTTAAGCGTTCTTATAGAAAAGGGAGTGATTTTAACAATGATCAGTAAACAAGCCTCTATCCTACCACGCCGCCTGATTCGGCGTTACCACACCAATGATCCATTTGAAATCGCTGCTGCTCTCGACATTACTGTTATGGAACGCAGCGATTTTCAAAGGCAGAAAGGTGCATTTAAAGTCGTCCTGCACAACAGTTTCATTTTTATCAATGCAACGATGTCTGATGAAATGAAGCGTATCGTATGTGCTCATGAGTTAGGCCATGCCCTGCTCCACCGCTCTCTCGGTAAAACGCAGGAATTCCTTATGGAATTTGAACTCTTTAATATCACAAACTCCACAGAATACGAGGCAAATCTGTTCGCCGCCAATTTACTTCTGGATGACCAATCCATAGAATCTCTTATTCGGGATGGCTTTGATATCGTTCAGATTGCCCGTAGTCTTGGAACCAATGTCAACCTGCTGCTCCTTAAACTTCAGCAGATGAACGATGATAACCACCTTCATCTGCCGGATATGCCCAGTCGGAACTTTCTGGGTACGATTTCCGATGATGCAGGACATTTATAATAGTCAATGAAGCCATTTCTTCTCTTACTGAAAAGCAGTAAATATAAAAGACTGGCGATGCCAGCAGAAAGGACTCACAAATGAAATACGTACTTTATCGCTTTCCCAATGCTGTCCGTCACCCCGAAAATTCCGACCCTGAACTCTACAGCATTTTCAAATTTCCTGTCAAAGGTCAAGTCGTTGGTGTTGAGTTTGGCTCCAGCATTGGCGAAGTGACCGACGAGCTCATCCACGATGTAAATGATGAACTTTCCGAAGCATACCCCAAATGTCAAGTAATGACCTATGCGCCTTCCGACGAGATGTACGGTCTGGAGGTTCTTACCAACGAAGCTTTTGATTATGAAATGCAAGGGATTGTTGTGGACAAGAGCAAACCGGTCAACACGATCATCTATTTTGGTGTGAAAGAACTGGAAGAATAAGAGTCACTGCTTGGAAGGAGGAACGCACCGTGAAGCCGATACACACAAAAACAGAAAAAATCTATGTAAAGGTATCCTCCGACTTTGATTCTACAGGCTATATGCAGCCGACATCGATCACATGGTCGGATGGCCGTACCTTCCCAATCGAAACAGTGCGTGACTTCCGCCCCGCCGGGACTGCCGATAACGGTTACTCCGGTGACTGTTTTACTGTGCTCATCCAGGGGCAAGAGAAGCATCTGTTCTTTGAGCACCTTGATCCACGCTTCAATGGACGGTTAGGCCGGTGGTTCGTGGAACGAGCAGCGCAATAAATAGGAGGAGCATCATGACTTTGATAGAAAAACTCAGCAATCTCGGTGGTATCGTTGACCGGGATGAAATGGCAAAAGCATGTTCAGAAATTCCAGATGAAGATCTTCGTCTGGCTCTGATGACGCTTGCACTAACCTATAATCAAAACATCAAAATAAATGAAGAAATCTTCCAAAAGCAAATCCGCGAGATTGAACGACTTCAGAAAGAGGTAGCTGAACTGAAAAAAGCAAAATAACGCGCAGCAAAGAAAGGAGGAAATTGCAGATGCAACGCACATATCTTGCGATAGATCTTAAAAGCTATTACGCGAGTGCGGAATGCGCCGCTCGACACCTCGACCCGCTTACCACAAATCTGGTCGTAGCAGATTCCTCCCGCACTGAGAAAACTATCTGTCTCGCTGTGTCTCCTTCCTTGAAAACCTATGGCATTCCAGGTCGCGCCAGACTGTTTGAAGTCGTGCAGAAGGTCAAGGAGGTCAATGCGAATCGGTTAAGGGAAGCGGTACGATTAAGAAAAGCTGTGTATAAGGACGGTAAGCCATCCTTCTCCTCTGCTTCCTATGATTCCTTATCGCTTGCCGCCGACCCGTCACTCGAACTCTCTTACCTTGTTGCACCACCCCGGATGGCATATTATGAAAAGGTATCGCGGCAGATTTACGGCATCTATCTGAAATACATTGCACCAGAGGACATCGTGGTATATTCCATCGACGAAGTGTTCATCGATGCCACCTCGTACCTATCTCACTATAATATGACCGCACACGACCTTGCCATGACAATGATCCGGGAAGTGCTTTATACGACTGGCATCACTGCCACCGCCGGGATTGGTACCAATCTATATCTGGCGAAGCTGGCAATGGACATCACTGCCAAACACGCTGCGCCTGACAAGGACGGAGTCCGCATCGCTAAACTGGATGAAGAGAGCTTTCGCTATCTTCTCTGGGATCACAAGCCTCTCACAGACTTCTGGATGACTGGTCCCGGTACCGTCAAGCGACTAGAAAAGCACGGCATCCATACGATGGGCGAGCTGGCATATTTCAGCACCGTCAATCAGGATATCTTATATAAGGAATTCGGTGTTGACGCCGAACTGCTGATTGACCATGCCTGGGGGCTGGAGCCCTGCGGTATGAAAGAAATCAAAGCCTACAAGCCCAGCACCAACAGCATCTCCGAAGGTCAGGTACTCTCCTGCCCTTACCCATATGACAAAGCAAGAATCATTGTCATGGAGATGGCTGACAGCTTAGTATTACAGTTGACGGACAAAGGTCTGGTTACGGACAGCCTGACACTGGATGTGGGCTATGACCGTGAAAACTGTGACAGCGGCAAGTACAGAGGTCCGGTACACATTGACCACTACGGCCGCACTGTTCCGAAAGGTGCTCATGGCAGCACAAAACTGGATAATCCGACCAACCTCGGAAGCATCCTGATCTCTGCCACAACTGAGCTGTTCGAGAGTATAGCTGATAAAACCCTGACCGTAAGACGGATCACAATAGCTGCCAACCGTGTGGTCAAAGATGAGGGATTCTTCCAAGTTGACCTATTCACGGACACAACCAAATTGGAAAAAGAGAAAAAGCTGCAAAATGCGATGCTGGGTCTCAAGAAGAAGTTCGGCAAGAACGCCGTACTAAAAGGAACCAACTATCTGGATGGTGCAACAATGAGAGAAAGAAATCAGCAAATAGGCGGCCACAAGGCCAAGTAAGGAGGGAGAACATGGACTACAAGAACACACCGGAAGGCAGGGCCGTCCAAAGTAAGTATGGCAAAATCCTCCATGCCTCCCGCCCGGAGCCGCCACATAATCATCCCCGTATGCCGATGTCAAATCGAGCTAAAATCTTCTCTCCGTTTGCCGCCTTACGAGGCTATGAGGATGAGATTGCTTCCGAGGGCAGAGACCACCTCAAAGGAAACAGAATCGAGCTGTCTGAAGAAGGCAAGGAAGTTCTAAATCAAAAGATCAGCCAGCTTTGGAAAGGTCAAGAGATCACAATAAAATATTTCACGGACGGCTACTATGAGAATGTAGCCGGAGTATTGGATGCTGTGGATGTGATAAACAAAGAACTACGAATTTACACAGGATTTATAAATGATACCGGCAAAGAGCTGCCGACCATTATTGCATTTGAGGATATATTAGAGATTGGGGTGAATATGACTTGAACTACTACTTTTGCGATTCCTGCCGCTACTGCTTCTCTGCTGAGAAACTGCCGGATCGATGCCCCGACTGCGGAGCGGTAGCACACGATAATAAAAAGGCAGTACGGCCGGCGAGTAAAACGGAAATCGAGGAATTGCTCAAAATACAGAAAGAAGATAAGGAGGACACACAAAATGAAAGCACATAAATATTGGTCACTTGGCGCACTTGCCTGCATGGCAGGATGCTTCTACACGGGCTGCAAAAAGCTGATGCAAGCTCACAAGTATTTCGCTTACGGCTCTCTGGTCTGCATTGGTATGGCAATCTACTCCGGTCACAAAATTGCACCGAAGAAGAAAAAAGCTGAAAAGCCTGAAAAATAAGAACACACGCCCTCGCCGTAACAAGCGAGGGCTTTTTTGAACTTCGGGAGTTCATTTTATTTCCGTCACAAACTATATACTTCCATCATGAGTCGTATTCCGACTTTCAGACCTTCCTCAAAAGCGGTCTTCTCCCATGTGCAGCACACCGTCCCCTGCCGGTCCATAATCTTTTCCCAAAGTGGGATCTTATCGCCGACATAGTCATCTACGAGCCTATCCATTCCTTCCAAGCCACGCAGCCACTCTTCCAGTTCCTTTTCCTTGGCCTTTGCTGCTTTCCCGGCAACTGTGTTTTTCTCTACTGGGTTGTTCTCCGTGTAATGCTCGTAGATCAGATCCAGCAGATTCTCCACTGGCGGGTAATACTCCGGCTCTGTTTTCTTCAAATACTCCTCCAGCATTTCCTTCAGTTTTTCTATAATGCTACCATCCTTCCCAACCGAGATTCACATCCTCAGTTACGGCACACTTCTGTACATAGTAACCTATTTTTTGCGGGTTTTCGGATGTCCCATCTTCTCCTTCACTTCATCCGGCACATCAATCAGTCCAAACCGATAGAACATCCCATAAATGTAAGTCACTCCCCGGATATCGCCCAGAGCTTTGGGTCTCTCTACTACTTCTTCTTTTATATTTCCTAGTGCCAAAAATATAGAACTCCATGCCAAACTCTTACTCTTCTCCCGGCGGTCGATCCACAGCTCTTTCGTGTACTCGCCGTTCCTACCTTTTTTTATTTCGTAAGAGAATGGCAACCCGGAGTAGGTCTTAAATTTTACTCCAGCATAGGCCAGAACCACACCCCAGAAGTTTTCTTCTGTTGGCTCATCCCTCCACCGCTTCATTGCTCTATATCTCCGCTGCCGCTCTGCTCCTACACTGATTTTCTCTTTTGATGCAGTACTTGGAAAATACACGCCTTTCTGATATGGTAGGTACGAGGTAACGGAGGCTTTGGAGAGTTGAAGCGCATTTGCGGTTGAGAGTATGGAGGTTTTGTAGTCCTGAGTTTCACGGTATTCTTCAAAAGTGTTTTTTACTTTTTCCG
>OGQL01000102.1_pt1 | contig 66006 bp, 61 predicted proteins | sample 1553211 | NCBI WGS metagenome assembly OGQL01 (sample SAMEA2579942, study PRJEB22360) | human gut metagenome
ATGCCGATGATCGCGTGGTAAAGAGCACGGATGCCATCGGAGATTACAGTGAGGTGGTATATTCTGCGCCAGCGCCTGAACAGACAGTTGCAGTTACGACATTTAACAATTATATGAATGGGCAAAGCATTGGCACCACGTCTTTCCATACAGACCAGGCGCTGTACGGGGTGGTTTTGAAAACGGAGGCCAATGGAAAGGTTTCGCTGTTTAGAAATTATGATACGAATACACTGAAACCAGGGGAGTATGTATCATATAAAGATGCTGCGCATACGCAGGAATTGGTGACGTCGTTTGCATATAACCTCAATGGGACTGCAAAGACGGTTACGGAACCGGATGGTAAACGGACAGAGTACACGTATATCAGCAAGCCAGACGGCACAACAACAGACTGGATGGCCTCCAAAAAAGAATATGATAAGAACAACAACCTATTAAACCGAATTGAGTACACCTACGATGACAAAGGGAATCTGCTGACAGAAAAAATGGCGATTCGGGAACCCGATGCGTTTAATAACGTGCGGAGCATACAGTACGACTACAACGACAGGGGCCTGAGAACGAAAAAGACGGATTGGAACGGCAAGACAATAGTCTATGCCTATGACCGTTATGGTCGGCTGGAGACGATGACGGAATCGGGTTCAGGCATTACGATGGCGACATCATACACCTATGATACGAGGAATAACCCAGCTACCGAATCCATTGCGCGTGGAAGCAAAGCACTGACAACGCAATATGTTTATGATGGGTTCGGCCGATTGCTTTCAACCACAAAACCGGACGGACAGAAGGAGGTAAACAACTATAACAAAGGAGGGCGTATCGTTTCTCGGGTCAACGTAGGCGCGCCTGCCTCGGATGGCGGGACGACACAAGCAAAGGTAGAGACGTATACGTACAACAACGTAGATGATTTGATCACAGCTACCGATGCACGGGGCAACACCATCCAAACAGAAATAACAGTGGAAGGCGATGCAATCAAGACGGTTACAAAAACGTCTGATAATTGTGATGTTGTGCGTGAAAAGGTAGAAAAGAAGGCGATAGATGGCTCCTATTCTTTAGAATTGACAGGCACACAAGGCCAAAAGAGTTATATGGATTACCAAGGCAATACAACCAAGGTTGTGCAGCTGTATAAAGAAGGAGAAACCTTGCAGGAAACGCGGCCGATGCTTGCTGAGTTTGACGATAACGGCAGCGTAACGCGTTCCTATGATGCGGCCAATACCGTTGAGGTGCGCAATGACTATGATGCGAGCGGAAACGCTATCCGGGTATGGACCTATGTAAAAACCGAAAATGGCACAAAGCTTTATACGGTAAAACAGTACAAATACGACTCGCTGCAACGCCCGCTCAGCGTACGAGAAAAGGCGACCTTGATGCCGTACAACAATGCAGACGTTGGTGTAGCTGATACGGATTTGGTGACCACATATACCTACGATGTATCGGATGGCAGTGGAAATACCGTAAATACAACAACCGCTGCGGACGGCAGCATTTCAAAAACATACTACAATGCCATGGAACAGATCGTGAAAGAGGAACAGCTAGGAAAGGATACGAATGGGAAAAAGTTAATCAAAACGTATGCGTATGATCAATACGGCCGCATGACAGAGATCAAAAGCGGGGCGGGCAGCTTGTCCACAAGGGAGAGCTATTCGTATGATGCGCTGGATCGCATTGCAACACAATCCAGCGGCCAAACCACCACCACATTTACCTATGATTATTTTGGCCGCAGAGCATCGATGACAGATGTTACAGGGAATCTTTCCATTCTTACATCATGGAAATACGATAAAGCGGACAATGCCGTGCAGCTGCTCCAGGATGGAAAGGTTGTCAATTACCGATATAACAGTTTGGGTGAAATGACAGCCATGCAGTACGGTGCGATGGGGAATGTACGTACCACGGGGTATGAATATGATTCAACAGGGCGCGTGACAGCGGTAAAGAGCAGCGTTCGCCCGGCTGCAGAGGACGGCGCTCCGATGGATACGGACGAGTTGAAAACCGTTAAGGCGTACACCTATGCAGCCAACGGAGATCTGTCCTCTACCACAGAATATTTGGAATTTGACCATAAGGAAGACAAGCAAGGGCTTACTGTAATCGGGACATACGCATATGATCCGATAGGCCGGCCAATCAGTTTGACGTACACGCAAGATGGCGTACAAAAAGAAAAGTACACGCTCTCCTATGATGGGCAGGGATATATTCTGTCTGAAACGTATACCGATTCGTACCAAGACGCATTTGCCAGCAAGGAAACCACTACGTCGCAGACCTATACGTACGACGCGATAGGCAGATTGACACAAAGTAAAACGGAGCGTGCAGGAAAAGAAAAAAATGTTTCCTTCCAATATGACAAAGCAGGAAACCGAATAAAAGAGATGCTGGAACAGGATTTGGAGGATGGCCATGTATCCAATACATGCGATTACTCATACAATAACCTAAACCAGCTGACAGAGATCCGGCAGACAGGCACAACGAGCATAGAAGGGCAAAGCGTTACATACACAAATCAGCCGCTAAAGTCGTATGAATATGATGATTTCGGCAACCAGACGCTGGAGACAACCTATGAGCTGGATACCCAAACCGCAACTTCATCAAAATCTAAGGAAGTACGAAATACCTATGATACGGCCAACCAGCTCATCAAGGTAGAAGAGAAGACAGCCGGTAACTGGACGACACTAAACACCAGCCTGTATAATGGGGAAGGGCAACGAATCCGCAGAACGGACGCCAGCCAAACCGATGGCGACTACACCATGTATTTCTACATGGGCGGGGCATTGGCGTTCAGCACAAACAGCGATGCGAACTTTGTTACAGACGAAAATATCCTTGATCCGAAGGGTGTGATCGTGGCGGGCAAACGGCAGGATAATGAGTACAACGCCGATAAGCCGGAAGGCCAGTATTGGATTTACCATAACGATGTCCGGGGCAGCGTAACCAACATCATCGGAACGGATGCAAGCGGCGCACTGTATCGCGCAGAGAGCAATGCGTATGACGCTTTTGGGAAAGACGATGCGGAAAACAAAGAAGCTGTCAGTAGCATCCAAAACGATGTGAAGTTTACAGGCGCTGTACAGGACAATACAGGGCTGTATTACCTGAGTGCGCGCCACTACGACCCGAACACAGGGCGGTTCCTGCAGCAGGATACGGTAAGCGGAGACCCATACAGCCCGTGGACACAGAACCTGTACACCTATACCTCCAACAACCCGACAAACTATACAGACCCAACAGGGCATTGGTTGTTCCAGGCGTTGGCGGGATTTGTTAATGGGATAGTAAAGGGGGTAGGAAAAGTCATTTCCAATGTAACGACAGGAAGGCCATGGTATGAACATGCATTAGGAGCGGCAGCAGGCGGTTTTCTAGAGGGTGCAGTATACGCGCAGACTTTTAACCCAGCCGCAGCAAGCTATGCAGGTGCAGCAATGGAAGGTGTTGTGAATGAAGTGGAGGACTATGCGTTCAAGCGAAAGGAACTGAATTGGGATAACGTGGCAGGATCTATATGGAATGTAGGGAAGCATACAGCTGTCGAAGGAACGGCTGGATATGCTTTGGGGAAAACAAATATAGGGGGAGATGTCTATACACACCTAAATAAAGGGATGTTTAAGCCTAAAAGCGTCAAAGCCTATTTCTTCGGGTCGTTTGGACAGAAAATGACGGTAAACCAAATTCATAGCAGCATACTATCCACAACACTAGATGCAACAAGAAACAACGTCATGGACTACGCTGAAAAATTGCTAACAGCTCAATCGACAAACTACTCCGTCGGCAAATCGATAAATAAAGGGACCGTTTCAAAGGGGGCAACCACAAGCGGACTACTGCACATCCACCCAGTTATACACATGGGATTCGGTACGATGTTAGAAATGTTGGCGAATCACATCAAATCTATTGTTGGTTGAATAATTAAAATTGGATTTCTATAGGAGAGAGAATGAAACATAAAAAAAGCCTGAGGGAACATTGGAAAAACTTTTTGTCCAGCAACGCATGCGTGTATGTGATTATAGGATGTGCGTTTTATGGATTGATTGTAGGGTTTCCTTCCCTTATGTATGCATGCTGGTTTCATGGATCTCCATGGTGGATGATAGTTAACTGGCTTTTTCCCGGAGTCATTGTAATCGTGTTGATGCTTACTGCCAGGCCGAAACAAAAGCCGATGAAGCCGGAGCGGTATACCACGGCGATGGCGAATGCGGAGGAGGTCACAGCACAGGTCAAGGCGTGGATGGAAGCAGAGCGGTTTAACGAGATGCATACGGAGCAGGAAGGGGAGGTCACGGTATTTTGGGGGCATCGGTATCGGAGATCTAGCTATACGCTGGTGGAATATGTGGCGGTGCTGAGCTATGCGGGCGCGTACAGTGAAGAGGTAGAAATGGCGGTTTTAGAGGGGATCTTTCAAAAGGTTTTGGAACATACCAAGCGAGGACCACGGGTAAACCTGCAGATCATATCCATCAACTGCATCAAAAACAGGCAGTCAGCGCTGACAAAGGTGTTGTATAGGCCGGCGGCAGGGTCGATGGATTTAATGGTGCACTGCGGGTATGTAGAGCAGGAACATAGCTTCCGGATCCAGGCAATCGACACGATGCTGATCAACAATACAGGGGTGCTGAGGAAGATGAGAAAGCGCGTGCTTGCGATGTTTGAAGGGAAGCTGACGCCTGTAGAGGAGAAACAAAAGGAGCCGAAATAGGCTCCTTTTTCTGTCCCTTTGCGCATCATGATACGAGCCGGAAACACACCTTCATCGGCAAAAAACTTAGCATTTCTGTCAAATGAGAAAAAGAAAGATTCAAGGCGGACGGCCGTAAAATCGAAAGCATACTCCTAAATATCTATATAGAAAGAATAAAACGGGACTATCTTGTAATTGCGAGGAATCTATATATCGGATAGAATAAACACGAACATAAGTTCCCATATGCCCTCTAGGTAAGAGAACGCAGCAAAGGAGAGAGACATGGAAGAAAGAGAGCTAAACGAACTACGGTATTTGAAAAAAGAGATCCGGTATCAGATGGAAAGGGTACGGAGGCTGGAAGAAAAAGCAACAAGCGTAACGCAGATTCTCGGGGGTATTCCGGCCTGCAAGGGCATTACAGACAGGGTAGCGGAGTACGCGCCACAGATTGCCCACTTAAAAACGCTGATCCAAAACAATATTCGATGGTGTTTGCATCTCAGATCGAGTCATATATCGAATCGATTGAAGAAAGCGAAATGAGACAGATCTTTCGCCTCAGATACTTGGAGGGAAAGACCTGGAAGCAGATCGCGTTTGCCATGACAGGAGCCGGAGACGGAAGCACACAATACAAACAGCACAAGGAATATCTGCGGCAAAGACGGAGGGAGGCAAAGAAAGCCGGTTAAGGCGAAGAAAACGGCCCTTAGAAGGCCGTTTTTTGCATATTACAGATGCAGATAAAAGGGCAATTCGACCTGGGGATGGGCAGGCGTACCCCGGATATAGTGCGATTCCAGGGTGATGGGATTGATGTATAAAACGTCATTGAAGATAAGGGCATATCTAAGCGAGACAGGCAGCGGGCTATTCGGCTCAAAAATGCCAAGAGTATAGGGATCATAGAGAAAACATACCACATCGTTTCGCAGCTTGGTAAGCCCTTGCTGCGTCCAGGAAGCAGCGGAGTCCCGGTGCTTTGCAATCCCCAGGTTTGGCAACAAAGCGGCTTGCCCTGCCACGGAATCACAGCACCGGTTGCAGAATGCGTTTGCGGTATAGAAAAGATGGAGCTGCGTAAAGCAAGGCAATGTTTGCAGGAACGGGAGCAGGGGTTCCGTCCACCCGGGCATATACTGCCAATCGATACAGGGAATGGATAGATCCTGCACCGCACCCGCGATTGCGCGTGGCAGAAAAGCATTGTACATACGTTGGTACGCACGTTTTTGCCCGACCAGAGCACGAAGGTTTCGTGCATACAAGGAAGGATCCGGCATCACCCCCTTGAACGCAGCGCTTGACGGTACCTGGGAAGGCGTGTAAACAACTTGATTGAGATCCTGGGCCAGTACCATCATTGGCTCATAGCACTGCAAAGCACAGCGAGGAACATGGGCGAAACGGACTGGGCGTGAAGGTCACGGCAAAACACGCGCGCGGCCCGCTGGCCGTCCGCATACCCGAGCTCAGAACGGCCGGATTGCGGGGAAAGGGAGCGCCCCTTACGGCCGTCCACAATATGTATATCCGGCACATTTTCAGCCGGATACAAGGCTTTCAGCGTTTGCTGGTCCAGATACCGTTCCGAGGAGATGGGCAGGGACGCCTCCTGAAATTCTGTTGTTTCCAACAGGGCTTGTATCGCATGGTACCCGTTTTCTGTCAACATATCGTACAACGCGTCAAGAACCTCACCAAACCCCTCCCGGAACCCATCGGCATAGTCCGGCGTATCGATCCGGATAAATGCAAACCCTTCCGCTTCCAGCATACAGGAATTTTCATAACGAAAGGCCAATTTGCATGCCAGGGAACGGGGGTTAACCAATATATAGGCACTTTCCATATAGCTGTCGTCCTCTTCAAGCGCTTCCCTGGGATCTTTGTACCAGCGCCTTAGCTCCGGCAAAGAAGCAGCGGCAGATACCTCGTTTTGCAGTTGAAGGAAATGTGACGCGCAGGGCGTATCCGATGGCAGCGTTCCGGCGTCGATCCGCCCATCGGCAATCAAGCTGGAAAGCGCGTACCAGGCATGGTAGAACGCCCGGGCATAGGCAGCGTCTTTGGTCTGGAAAAAAGGAACATATTCGCTGGCCAGAGCATCCTCGTACTGAGCCTTGGTTTCAACAATGGTAAGCAAAGCACCGTGGCGCAAGAATAAAAACATAACGGCCTCCTTTAAGTATAGTTCCAGTTGGTCATCAGCCCGGAGGGACTGATAGATAAGGTGTGTTTGGCGGTATGATGGGCAAAGATGCTGGTGAAGTCGGATAAGAGGTCCGCGTCAATGTCCAAGTCAAAAATGAGAAAGATGTCAGCTTTGCGAAACATCGCCATAAAATCGCCTGGAGCTAGGGATAGTTTTTCAATGGTAATGGGATTTTGGATGTACTGAACGGATAGCTTCTCCAGTTCGGATTCTACATACGGCAGCGCATAACACCCGGCATCGGCTAGAATATGGTCGCAGCCTTCAGCAATGAGTCCTCCCAATGTAAACCGGATCGAGTTGCGGAATTTTTCCTCGTCAACGGCAAGCTCCGTTTCATCTACGAGACCTTCGCAGAGGCCCAGGCATTTCGGGTCGGGCGATAACCCGAACAGAATACAGGTCTTGGATGTGGTCATCAAACATACCTCCTCATCGTATGATTTGCGACAATAGATAGGTACAAACAGCCTGATCCGTGGAAGGAATGGTGATGTAAAGGATACACCGTTCGTTGTAGGCATCGAGATAGGCGGTGAATCCGTCTTCATCCAGATAGCATTGCGCCGTGTACCCGCATACGCTTTGGGAAAAGACAGTGCCGGCGGTTTCCAATCGGAGCGTAGCGTCGTTCCCGGCATAATCGTTGTAATCCTCCAGCAAAACAAACTGGATCCCCTGATAGGCGTAGGTCGTGGAGATGTATCCGTCGTTTGCGTCAACGCGGCCAACCTGTGCAATGCCGTCGGTCCGGATGGTAAAAGCCGGCGTTTGTTGTTGTACCGTGACCGCTTGCGAGAAAAACAGCGATTTTACGGCAAAGCCGGCCGTAGGCAGCAGCACCATCAATACACAGGCGAGCAAGACGGCGCGAGGCTTCGGATGGCGAGAAGAACGATACTGCATCTGTGCGATATGCGCTTGTTTTTTTGCCTGCGCTTCAGAGACCTTCGGTGCATTGCGATACAGTTCATCAGCGAAAATTTGGCCGAGAGTATGTTTTTGCCTATTCTTCATGCCCTGTCACCTCCTGCGCAGAACAGAGTGTTTCCAGTTCACGGCACAACCGGCGGATGTTGGCGTAAGTCGTGGTGTATTTGCCGCCCAGCATCGCGTTGATGTCCCGGATGGAAACGTCATAGTACAGGTACAGCGCCAAGGCGTCCGCCCATTTGCCGGGCAAAGCTTCAATGAAATCCCGGACCAACAAACGGGCATCGGCATCGGCGGCAAAATTCGGTTGATAGCCGGAAAGCCGTTCTTCGAGTTTCGCAGGGTCCAGCAATTCTTCCGGCTTGGTGTAAAAGCGTTTGTGGTAACGCTTGATGACACGAACGGCGATGCACCGAATCCACGGACGGAATTTGGCAGGATCGCGCAGCGTATGAAAACTTTTGTACGCTTCGATGGCGATCACTTGCATCAAATCATCGGCGTCGCTTGCGTGACGGACGGAGGACAGGACCAACCGAAACACATAGTTGCGGTGTTCTGTCCATAATGCGGAGAAATCGGTCAAGTTTTTTTCACTCCTTTTGAATTTTCGTGGATGAAAGCCACACGTTGTATGTGACCGGTCATCTCAACCGAAAAGGAGTGAAAAAGGTGAAAGAGCAACCAAAGAAGAAATCAACCCGAACCAAGCTCGTTTGCTGCCTGCTTGCCGCGCTCATGCTGACGGCCTCAACATCAGCTATGGCGGCGCCTACAGCAGAACAAAGCAAGGATCAGGCGCAACAGACGGAAAGCGTGCAGCCTCGTGTAGCGGCAAATATTCGGAATTATGTGACCAAATATTCCAACACGCAGCTCAAGGTGCACGTATCCGTTGTGCTCAATGCAGCCAAAGCAACGAATATCACCGCCCAGCTTCAGCGGTGGAACGGCAGCCAATGGCTGACGACAAACACGTACATGGCGTCGGGGAACGATATACATACCTACCTGATCCGGTACGCCAACGCGCCCAAAGGATACCAATACCGGGTGCATGCGGTGATCACCGTCAACGGGTTAGGCACCTACGTGTCGGATTCCCCGACATACTCGTGGTAACTTAAACGCAGCAAGATGGCCGGTCACCTCCTTTTGTACAGGAAACGCCCCAGGCTGCGGGTATGGAAAGCCGCGTATTGGATAGCTAGCTGTTTGAGGAAAGGAAGCTGTTCTTCCGTTAAGCCGTACCAATACAAAAGATACAAATCCGGGGCGTGCCGCATATCGTTGTACAACGCAAGCAGGGTGCCGCCGAGAGAAGTAATCCGATGCTGCAAGCGGGGAGGATCATAGCCGTTTGCTTTGGCGTAATGAGCGATGGGCATGGGATGGGCGTACAGGTCTTTGAGTATTTGAATGTCCTCCTCCATAAAGGTGGAGGAAAGATGGTAGCAAAAGGTGAGGCGGCGGCCGGTGAGATGCCAATACATCGCAGCCGCCAATTTCGCGTAATGGCGGGCGTAGCCGCTGGATATTCCAATGAGCTTTGTAAGGGCCCCCGTAGCCCGGATGGATTGGACAAACGAACTCAATGTGCTTGTGATTTTGTTGACCGGTGTTTGGTAATGTGCCGCTGTTTTCTGCCATACTTCCCCGCTTTGGAGCAGCGAGGGGTTTTCCAACGAGAGGGACAGGGCATAGACCATGTAGGCATGCCCGCGATGGGCAGGGCGCAGGTGCAAACTGTCCATGAGCCGGCAGATGGACCGCTGCGGCTCTTGCAGCGATGTGTAATCATGAAACTGCCATTGCTTTTCCAACAGTTCGCGCAAAACGGCGATGCGTTCGGGGCCAAGGTTGTACCAATACAGAAGATAGGCACTAGATGCGCCTGCGTCCGCTGCATGCAGCGCTTTTTGCACGGTTTCCCGGGCGCGCTGGTATCTGCTGCCCAGCGATTTGGGCTGGAGGCCCAGTTGCTTGGATAGCGCCTGCGGGTGTGTTTTGTAATGCAGCAGCAAATCATAATCATCTTCGGAGATGGCATGGCGGAGTTGGAAACGGAGCTTGGGGCGTCGGCCGGTCAGGGATTCTACCGCGCAGAACAGAAAGCGTTCGGGGTGAACGTCCCAGCCGTCCGTGCCGGTCAGCGTTTCCATTAGCGCGGTGTTTTGCGCCGAGCAAAGCGCACGCTTGACCACCGCAGTAACCGTAGAGGTATACAGGTCGTTTGAAACGGCGTACCGATAAAAGAGCCGATGCGTTTCCAGCAATGTCGGCTGCTCTACCGCCAGCGCCAGCACGTCCGCCAGGCGTTTGCTGTTGCACACAGGCATGATTTGCAGGTCGTCTAGGAAAGATTGGATGTCGATACGCATAAAAAGCCCCCCTTCCCTAACACGAACTAGCATGATTTTTTCAATTATAGACAAAATAAACATTGGATTTTTTACGAGTGATTCTATGACAATAATAGGATAAAATGCGATACTTTTCAATAAAAAATTACTCGCAATTTATCTAACCTGCCAATTTAGAATGAATTTGTAGGAGTATAGATAAAATGCAGTTATATGAAGTAACAAAATATGTCCTGGATCGTATTACGGAATTGAGATTGAGTAGGGATGGATTGACAGAATCTCAGTTGAGTAGGGCATTGGGGCATAAGGGAAAATATTTAAGTACGATGAATGCGGAGCAAAAGATGGTATCTTTTCCTACGCTTTTGAAAGTTTGTGATTATTTTCAGATCACATTGGAGGACTTTTTTTCGGAGGCGTATAAAGGGAGTGCGTCAGCAGAGTATATTACCCGTAGAATAGAAGAAATTGTAGATGAAGAGGACATGTTTGAGGTTTTGAAAATTCTAGAAACATTGGATAAAGAGGATGTTAAGGCCTTATTAAAAATACATAATAAGAAAGGTGAAATCCACGAATAATCGTGGATTTTGATTTATCCAAAAAGCGATATATCTCAAAAGAAAATAACTCGCAGTTTGTCTCGCTGCCCATTTTAGAATGGTAAGCGAGGAGTGTTGTCGTGGATATACATGAAACAACAAAATATGTCCTGGAGCGCATCACAGAATTGCGATTAAGCCGGCCCGGGCTGACAGAATCCCAGCTAAGCAAGGATTTGGGTCATAAGGCCGGTTATTTGGGAACGATGAACGCAGAGCAAAAGATGGTTTCGTTCCGGACCCTTTTGCGGGTGTGTGATTATTTTCAAATAACATTGGAAGACTTTTTCTCCAAAGCCTACAAGGGGAAAGCATCGGTTGAGTTTCTGGCGGAGCGTTTGGAATCCTTGTTGGATGATGAAGATATATTAAAGATGCTTAAATTGCTGGAGATCATGGATAAAGAAGACTTACAGTGCTTGTTGCGCTTGGGCGATAAATTTGTAAATGCGAAATAAGATCCCTCGTTTTAGGGGGATTTTGTTATAGTTAGGAGCGATGGTGATGATTCGATATACGTCCTTATGGGAGACAATGAAGGAAAGAGGACAACAACATATACATTGCGGGTAAAAGAGGGGATGAGCCATGCTACGGTGCAAAGGCTTCAAAAGGATTTATCGGTATCGACACATACACTTGATAAGCTTTGCTCCATATTGTATTGCAGGATAGAAGATGTTATTGAATATGTTCCAGACAAAAAAGAGTAAGGCCCTAAAAGGGGCCTTTTGTTTTTTTATACAAACAGAGGAGTATGGTATAATACATATAGTATAGGAATTTTAGAACAGAGGAAGAGTGGCATGGCAAAGGTATATACGGTCATCGGCGGCGTCAACGGGGCAGGGAAGTCCAGCTTAACAGGCGTCTTGAAAAAAGAACGGGATGACCTTGGCATGATTATCGACATCGATAAAATGGCGTTACTCAATGGCTGGGCGCCTATTCAGGCAGGAAAGCAAGCGTTAGCACTGATGGAAAACTACTGTGAAAGAGGGATTTCCTTTACCCAGGAAACAACGCTTTCCAGCCATCAGGTAGGAAAGATGGTTCGGAAGGTGAAAGAGCACGGTTATGAGGTCCATCTGTTTTACGTTGGTATTTCTTCGGCAGAGGAGTGCTTAAAGCGCATTGCAAACCGTGTGGCCAAGGGCGGGCACGATATACGGGAAGAAGATGTGCGCCGGCGATTTGCCCGGCGGTTCGATGTGCTGATCGACATTTTGCCGTATTGTAACGAAGCCAAGTTCTACGACAATGAAAACGGCTTTGAAATGATAGCAGAATATCAAAACGGCGATTTCATGCGGATCAGCGGGGAAATGCCCGGTTGGTTTTTGGAAATGGAAAAGAAATACGACGCAGCAAGATGAGAAGAAAATCGGGGAGTTTTGCTATCCGTTCAGGAAGCACTGAAGGAATGGCAGTACCACGAATATGGGAGGGGATAAGGATATGAGCAATGAGTCGATTGCAAAGATGATTCCTTTTTTCCAGCAATATAACATCCGAAAAGCTGCCTTGTTTGGATCGGTGGCGCGGCAACAGCAACGGGAGGACAGCGACATTGATTTGCTTGTGTCCTTTCGCGGAACGTATGATTTATTGGACATGATTGGCTTGAAACAGGACTTAGAGGATGCTTTGCATACGCCCATTGATTTGGTGACCTATGAATCCTTGAAAGAAGATGCGTTTGCGCAGGCGGCTTTGGCCGACGAGAGGGTTATTTATGAACAGAATTGATACGATACTTCGCCATATCCAGGAAGATTGCCAGGATATACAGGCATTTACAGATGGTTTGGATGAACGCTCCTTTTTGGAAAACAAACTGGTGCGCAATGCTGTGGGCATGTCATTGATCAACATTGGAGAACTGGTAAAAAGCCTGCCTATGGATTTCAGGGAAACAAATTCTCAGATACCCTGGCGGCGCATTGCGGGGATGCGCGATATGGCGGCACACAAATACCAGACTTTGGATATGGTAGCGGTATGGAATGTAACCCAAAATCGGATTCCCGAAATATTGGCTTTCATTGAAACCTACTTTTCCGAGAAATAAAAAACCAATATGGGCTTATAAGCAATATGACACAGCAAGATGAAAAAGGCCCCGGCGGGGCCTTTTTGCATATCCCGGCACTGACAATAGGAACAGACGGCTTTTAGCCGTTTTCTTTATTCAAAAAATCTATGAGGATGGCGAAAAACTCTCGATTGGAAGGTTGTTCTTTCCGTTCATACCCAATCATCCGATAGAATAACCTGCGGTTTCCGGATAACCAAAAGCGTTCGATTGAATTGCGGATACCGCTTTCGACGGCAGCTTTTCCTTTGCCGAAGTGTGCGGCGATTGTAGGATACAGCCGCGTAGTGATAGAAAAAAGATATGTGGAATCTTGCTGAATAAGAGATATACCATATAGTAAGTAGTGGTGACCGACAAAATATGAATAGATCCCAAGTTTATAAAGTAAGTTTTTAGGCTTTATCATCGCTGCCTCCATCGTCCGTAGTATGGGGGACGACAGAGGAAAGTTCTTTGATGATTTCCTTAAATAATGCGGCTACTTTCTTTTGCTGGTTTTCGGATAATCGTGTAAATAACTCAATATCGGATAATAACCGCTTGATGATCACAAGCTCAGATGGGGTATAGGAAGGCGCCAACAAAAGATTGGTAGCGGGGATGTGCAAGTTATCCGAAACTTGGTTGATAAGAGAAAGCGTAGGATTGATATCTCCTTTTTCGATTTTGTGCAACGTACTTTTGGAGATTCCGATTTCATCCGCAAATTCTAAGAGCGATGCGCCCCTGGTTAAACGAATGTTTTTTAAGTTTGTTGCGAAGTTGTCCTTAATATCCATATTTCCCCCTCCAATTTTTACGATAAGACTCAATGGTGGAGAGAGAAAGGACAAGATAATAAACGAGTGTATCAATATAATAGACTTCAAATAAAATAAAAAAAGGACAAAAACTTGTCCTTATTCTTGCAGTTCTTTATAATTCGTTTTTTAGCAGCGCCAGTGCATTCTGTGCTTGTGGAGAAAGAGAGCGTGTGTCATCGAATAGACCATCGGCCCATCGACCTGCTAAATCTGCGTCCATTTGGTCAAATGCCATCAAAGAAGCCAACACATGTGCTCGATAACCGTATTCGTTCAGAACGGATTCACAAAAGCTTTCAGGAGTAAAGCCTTTTTCCTTTTTTCGATTCTCTAACAATGCGGCTATATCCATTCTGCGTCCCTCCTGAGCTCTTATTATACCATAATGAAACCAGGAGCGATACCGAAGAGGATAACTTATACTTTTTTGTTATATTTAATTTTCATCAGCAAACGCCTTTTTTACCTAAAAAAAGTAGTTTTGAGTTGCTTTTTACAACGAAAATTTGAACTATTGTCAAGCTTCAAAAAGTATACCTATTGCAATCTCTCAACATAGATCATCACATATACTATCATGGGATACATGATAGCAACAATAAAAATGGGGCATGCTAAAGCATAAAAGGAGTGATTGTATGGCAGCAACGCATAAAGGCGCCATTTCCTTTGGGCTGGTGCATATCCCCATTGCCCTGCATACCGCAACGCAGGACAACGATATTCGGTTCAACCAGCTTTGTAAGGAGGACGGCAGCCGTGTCAAGTACAAGAAGGTCTGCGCAAATTGCGGGAAAGAGGTAACCAACGCCGATATTGTCAAGGGCTTTGAATATGAGGACGGCAAGTACGTGACCATGACGGACGCTGACTTTGAAAAGGCAAAGACAGCAAAGGACCGCACGGTACAGATCCTGCATTTTGCCGAGCTTTCTGATATTCCGCCCATCTATTTCGATAAGACCTATCACGCTGTCCCTGAAACCGGCGGGGACAAAGCCTATGAGTTGTTGCGCCGGGCCATGTACGAGGAAAAGAAAGTGGCACTGGCCAAAACGGTAATGGGCCAGAGCGAAAAATTGTTGATACTGCTTCCCACCGAAAAGGAGATTCTGATAGAGACGCTGTTCTTTGAGGATGAAATCAAGGAAATGCCCAAGGAACCGGCCAAGCCCGAGCTGGCAGAATCCGAGCTGACGATGGCAAAGACGTTGATCGAGAGCATGGTCAAACCCTTTGAGCCGGCACAATACCACGATGAATACCAGGCACGCCTGAAACAAATCATCGAGGATAAGATTGCCGGGAAAGAAATAGTGGAAGCGCCCAAGGAACGGACGGATAATGTCATCGACCTGATGGTAGCGCTGGAGGCAAGCTTACAACAAATCCAGGACGATAAACCGAAGAAACGGACAACGCGGAAAAAGGCGTCCTCTGCATGAGTTTGTTTGAGGAAAAGAACATCGCGCCTATGCTCATTGGGGCAGACGGCGATGCCTTTGACGATGTGAATTACCTGTTTGAAATCAAATGGGACGGAGAACGGTGCATCGCTTACCTGGACCCAAAGGCAGGGACGGAGCTGCGCAACAAACGCAATGTCAAGATGCTGCCCAAAGTGCCGGAGCTCTCCGAGATTCATAAACAGGTAACCAAGCGCTGTATCCTGGATGGGGAACTGATGGTGCTAAAGGACGGCAAACCGGACTTTTTCGAGATACAGCGCCGCAGCCTGATGAGCAACCGATTTCGCATCGAGCTGGCTGCCAAGCAATATCCTGCGACGTTCATAGCCTATGACATCCTGTACCTGGACGGTAAGGACGTGACACTGCAGCCCCTGGAACAACGAAAAGCCTTGCTGCAAAAAACGGTACGGCAAAACGAGCGGCTGGCCATCTCCAAAACCATCGAAGGACAGGGAAAAGCGCTGTACAGGTTCGCGGAACAACAACAGCTGGAGGGCGTCGTCGCCAAGCGGAAGGACAGCGTGTATATCCAGGGAAAACGAACCAAGGACTGGGTGAAAATCAAGTGCATGGAGGACGATGACTTCATTGTCTGTGGGTATATCAAAAAGGAGAACCACATGACGAGCTTGGTGCTGGGTAAGTACAGGCATGGCGAAATGGTATACAAAGGACATGTGACCTTGGGTGTCGGGGGTAAGCCGTTCCAACAGATTGCGGAATTGCCGCGTGCGATCCGCGCTCCATTTACGGATACACCCCAAGGCAACGAGGACGCGATATGGGTGGCGCCGATGCTGGTATGTACGGTAGAATACATGCATAAAACACAAAACGGCGGGATGCGGCAGCCTGTGTTCAAGAGATTCAGAATGGATAAGACGCCGGAGGAGTGCGTGGAGCAATGAAAAAAGCAGGCCATTTGACCTGCTTTTTTGAGTGTTTATATATTCCCCAGAATACGGGATTGTTCAAAGGCACACGCGATGATTTCATCTATATCGGCTATCATACGATAGGTAACAGGAAATCCTTCTGTTTCGTCCATCGCGTGGAGGACGCGTTCTTTCCATGCATCGATCTGCTTTTCCAAAAGCGCCTTTTTCTCTTTAATCTGGTTGTTATTCATAAAGTACACCCCCTTCTATTCATTTCTCAGTATTCGTTGTGCTTTCTCATATTTTTCTTTTAAGCGTTCAAACTGGTTTTTGGATAAACCCTGGTATGCTGTCAGACGAGTAAAATCCAAATTATGGGCGATGTCTGCCAGTTTCACCTTGGTTACGACGGGGCATGGATTTCTCCTTTAGTAAATAACAAATCAGTAGTCTAGGCGGGTGTTGTAGTTTGGGCTGTTTAACAATTTTGCAGCAAGGTCAAGCGCTTGTTGCCGTATATCTACGCACTGCATATCTGTACTGGTAATCACCGTACAGCAACCAACGACATAGCGTAGTTTTTCATAGCCGATTTCAAAAATGAGGATAGCGTCATTTTCGCAAACCAGCTTTTGCAGCGCTTCGTAAAAGGCGTGTAGACCATCTTCGTTGTCTTGAATACCGAACAAAGAGCCATAGCATCCAAACCCATATTGCATAGAACCGTCGGGAAGTTCGTGCGTAAACAACGAAACTGTATCCTCTGCCTCTATGGAATCAATCAATTCTTTCAGTGCGGTAGGATTTTTGACAGAAAAATAATTTGTGCGAACGGTCGCTTCATAATTAGCCATCTTATGTACTCCTTTCTATCTGTCGTTTAATAGCGAAAATAAAAATTTTCGTTATTGGTCAATGTTTGTGCCGTCTCCACACCGGAATGGTACAGGTTCTTATGGACAATTTTGTTGTTTGTTGCCACATAATAGTATCCCTCGATATCCTGAGAAGATGTCGCACCGGCATATACAAGAACAATCGCTTCTCCATCGGGTAAAAGATGCTGAAGCAATTTCAAAAAATCTTCAAGCTCAGCACCTGTGTCCTCAAACAATTCATTGTCTATTCCCTGGATTTCTCCGGCACAGCGGATACAGATGCTGTGATTGCGTAATAATACTTCAAAATCGTCAGCGATGACACCATCCATCAAAAAGTCTATTTCGTCCAAATCTATGACACGGAAATAATTTGTACGTGTAAATCCATATTCAAGCGGCATGACAATCACCTCTTTGTTACTATTTTTTGTGGGGTCGGAGTCCTTCGTACAACCAGTACGGACTGCGATTGATACGAACAAACGTATGGTATTGCTCCTTGACAGTAGGAGAACATCTGCACCAAATTCAGCTTTGCTTTGTAGGGATGCAGTGCATTAAGAACACATTTCATGCTTTCATCTGTAATGATATCCCCTTGATCTAGGCATCCTTCATGCCACTCTGTCAGAGTTTTTATTTTCAATGGAATTTCGTCTCCTTTTTGCCGCAATGTATACCGGTAGGAATGCACCAATTTTCAACAACGATTTTATGTAGCTTGTCACACAAGAAATCGCCTTCTCCGATATAAATGCAGCTGTCGCATTGTAAGCACGGCTTATACAGCTTTTTCATTTTTGCGCCCCTCCTTTATCAACTGGACGTATTTTGGTGAGTACCAGACGGAATGTACCTCATCCGTGAGTGTATTGCCATGAGTGATAACGGCCGTGAGTTCAAATAGAAAAGCGTGAATATAGGCCATATAGACACAGCGAATATCGACGTCTTGCAGATGATAAACCACGTCTGGATATTTTGTATGGTTGTATGTGTAATCATAGCCAAGCATCATAGCGCCGGAGCCGCAGGCAGGATCACTGATATGCGTGAAACCGAACGGCTTGGGAGGACCGTTCAGCGCCGCCATCAGATGACAAATTTCATTCGGTGTGAAATGCTGACCGTTGCTTTTGTGTTTATGACTGCGGTTCATAAAAAAGGGTCCCAGTAGATCACAGGGCGGAACGTGCTTTGCCCATTGAAATAGGGTCTCAATCATAGAAATATAGAGACTCTTTGTTTGTTGTGACAGCGAAACCACGATGGAATTAAGCCGTTGGATGCGCGATTGCTCGGGCGTGCAGATAACACGGATGGAAAGAGCAAAGAATTCTAAAAAATCGGTGAATGTGGCCTGGCCGGTCTGTTCCAGTTGAAGAAGTGCTTTGGAAAAATCCTTTTCATAGTGTTGAGATTCCATAGTATCCTCCTGATATGATTTGAAAATGGATATAAAAACGGGCGTGCATTGCACGGCCCGGAGCATAGGGTTATGGGCAATGCACGCCCAGAGAATATATAAAAAAGCACCCGCTATACAGGGGTGCTTTGTAACCATGAAACTTGTAAATCAATTATGAAACTGTTTATAAGTAGTTTAATTGATGTTGCCAAACATTTCAAGTATGCATAGGCGTTGAACACAGCGCTCAATGAATAGGAAAGTAAACGCTGCGTACATTAAAAACAAAATTGGCGGAAAAGTGCCGGGTTCTTCCCAAACATTGAACCTTATCCTATTGCCGGGATATAATACCTGCAGAAGTATCCTTATCGATCATAGTTTTCCTGATAGAAAGTGTCCCCATACGGCGGACGCTTTTTTTTGTTATCAGAATTTCATAAGAAAGGAGCGAAGAAAAAGGGTTGATGGAGGATACAAAAAACTGCGATTGAAAAATGGGGACGTATTTGCGCCCATACTGGCAGAAAGGAAGAAAGGAATGAAACCATATTTTAGTAACCTGTGTGATAAGCTGTTTGAAATTTTGGAAGATCAAAACACGCCTATGCGCATAAGAAAACTGCGCTCCGACGCCTTATTACAACTATGGAGATACGCTGAAAAGCTGGAACGAACAATATCCATACGCAAGGATCTGTTCGACATTACATTTGGCAAAAAAAGCGAGTTCATCATGTCGGCCACAACCGCCAAAGAGGTCAAGGAGATATTAAAGCCGTCCATCCCAAAATGGAGTTGTGGACAATGGTATACCAGCCCTTATCATGTGGAGGAAGAAGAATTGATTTATTGGGCGACATTTACGCCGCACCACAATCCAGGACCGGAAGCGATACAACGATATATCACAGTGTTTGACCGATATTATCGGGCAAACCCATCGTAAAAGACTTGATACAACATCATGTCTTTTTTGTTTTATTTGGAGGTGTGCAATGGAAACAACGGAACAAATGAAGACGTACATAGAACAGATGCACGCAGCAGACAAGGCGTACTACAATGCCGGGACTCCCATATTAACGGACTACGAATATGACCAGATGTTTGACGCGCTAAAAAAGCTGGAGCAAGAAGCCGGTGTGATTTTATCGGGTTCGCCTACGCACAGGGTAAGTGGCGAGGTACTGGATGAATTGCACAAGGTACAGCATACGCGGCCGATGCTTTCTGCGGACAAGACAAAATCTGTAGATGACGTTATCAAATTTATCGACGGAAGACCGTGCGTGCTTTCCTGGAAATTGGACGGCAGCACGATGGTACTTCGGTATGAAAACGGGGAACTGACGCAAGCGATTACGCGCGGTGACGGACATGCAGGTGATGACGTAACACATACGGCCCGTGTCTTTCTGGATATTCCCATCAAAATTAAGGAACGTGAGAAAATCGAGGTGCGCGGAGAAGCGGTCATAAGCTGGGCCAATTTTGAGTCGATCAACGAGGAATTGGAAGACAACCGATACAGCCATCCACGCAACCTTGCGTCCGGAAGCATTGGTATGTTAGACGCCAGGGGAAGCAAGAACAGATGTTTGGAGTTTCGTGCTTTTGATTTGGTGGAAGGCCCTGTTTTTCCAACTAAGGCCGAGCAACTGCGCTACATGCAGCAGTTGGGGTTTCATGTAGTGGAGCATGTGCTGATAGAAAACATGGAAAACGAACAGATACGCCGCTGCATGGATGACATGGACCCGAAGAGCTATGCATATCCGGTGGACGGCCTCATCATAGAACAAAACGATGTCGCGTATGGAAAAAGCCTGGGGCGTACGGGGCACCACGAAAACAGAATGATTGCCTTGAAATGGAAAGACGAAGAATATGAAACCAGGTTTCGTGGCGTAGAACTGCGCCCAACACGAAAAGGGCGTCTGAGTCTGACTGGGATATTTGACCCAGTAGAAATGGACGGTGCAACGGTCAGCCGCGCAACGCTGCATAACTTTGACATGTATAAGCGGTTCCGATTGGGCCTTGGTGACAGGGTGCTGCTGATTCGTTCCAACATGGTGATTCCACAACTGGTAAAGAATTTGGATTGCAGCGATACCTATGAACTGCCGGAAACGTGCCCTTGTTGCGGGGCGGATGTTGTGATTCGGAAAGAAGAAAATACGAATTTTTTGTATTGCAGCAATTCGCATTGCCCAGGCGCTTTAGTCCAGAAGTTCGTGCATTATTGCGAAAGGACGAGGATGAACATACCGGGGCTATCGGAAGCAACGCTCGCAAAATTCGTAGACAAAGGGTGGCTGACCACATTCGGCGATTTGTACGAGTTGGATCGGTATAAGGAGCAGATAGTCCAGGAAAATGGGTTTGGAATCCGTTCCTTTGAACGGTTGCAAAAAGCAATAGCCAGCAGCCGGAAAACGACATTGAATCGGTTTATTGCCGCCATGGGCATCCATGAAGTAGGGCGCACTGCTGGTCGAACAATCAGCGATTATTTCGGAGGAAGCTGGCTTGCGTTTGAAAAAGCGATTCAGGACGGATTTGACTTTACGGTTTTAGAGGATTTCGGACAAACCATGAACGACAGTATTTATGAATGGTATGCGGACAAACAAGCCGCAGCGCTTTGGCGTCCTGCATTGTATCACATTGAATTTATCATACAGGAAAAGGAGCGACACACAATGAGTAATAACAACGTATTTCAGGGCAAGAAAATCGTAGCGACGGGAAAACTGGAAGGGTATACACGCACAGAGATACAAGACAAAATATTGAGCTTGGGGGCAACGCCGCAGAGCGCAGTGTCAAAAACTACGGATTATCTGATTGTAGGCGAAAAGGCCGGCAGCAAACTGGCAAAAGCACAGCAGCTTGGTGTGCCGGTTCTGACGGAAGAAGAATTTGAGCGGATGATCGGATGACGGACAAAATAAACGATGGGAATGGCTTCTGCTAGAGCAGGACTGCCAATGACCATAAAAGCACAAAAAGGCCGAGGGTATTCTTCTCGGTCTTTTTGTGTCTCAGGAAGATAAAAGCAACCGCTTGCACTTTCTATCTTTTGATTGTGTAGTTATATAGCTGAAAAGGTGTACCTTTATGGAAGGCAAGCCACGCCCGAAAAAAGGAGGTGTTTTATGTCCATAAAGGTCAAAGATTGATTTGTAGACATATTCCAAAATGCACATACTTTTTTGGATAGATTCAGCGGAGGAAAATATGCAGAACAAAGTATATGGATATGCACGTGTTTCTACAAAGGAACAACACTTGGACCGCCAAATCATTGCACTTAAAAAATACGGTGTGGATGAACGGGACATTGTGACCGACAAGGAAAGCGGTAAGGATTTGGAACGAAAAGGATACACGCTCTTAAAAGAACAACTATTGCGTTCCGGCGATACGCTTGTTATTCAAGACCTTGACCGGCTTAGCCGAAATAAATTGCATATCAATCAAGAGTTACGGTATTTTCAGGAACAAAAAATACGCGTTAAGATTCTAAACATTCCCACTACGTTGGTGGAGCCGCCCAAAGGTCAGGAATGGGTCATTGAGATGACAAACAACATCATCATTGAAGTGTATGCCAGCATTGCAGAGAATGAACGGAAACGGATACGTGAGCGGCAGCAGGAAGGTATTGAAGCAGCCCGTATTCATGGGAAGCATTTGGGAAGGCCGAGAATCCCGTATCCGGCTGATTGGGATTCCGTATATAAAGAATGGCGAGAAGGCAAGATCACAGCAGTATGCGCTATGCAAAGGCTTGGATTAAAGCGTGGTACTTTCTATCGACTGGTTGGGCAATGGTCGAAGAAATAGAGGAATGAAAACGGGAAATTCTATATATGAAAGATAATAGTACCGCAAATGTATGCTTTTGAGATTCAGAAAAGCCGCCTGCCAGTGAGCAGGCGGCTTTGCGGTTAACGGTAATCTGCATTCCCCAATTTCAGAATGTTTTTGGTGGAGAATGTGGAGGACTTGTGCCATTTTTCTGTTTAATCTTCAGAATGATTTGTGACTATATAAGATAGTACATCCTCATACGATATTCCTTCTTTGGCATAAGGCATCAAGAGATCTGCCATATATCTTCCTACATCGTCAAAGCATGTAAAGGAATCCTCGAAGTCCGTTCGTTCCCAGGGCAAAGAAGGCTGATATATAATCCATTGGTTTGCATCCCAATCAAATACGGCTTTCAAAACATTGTGTTTATCCAAGCTTAAGAAGAAAAACGGGAAGCCTACCATGTTTGTGCATTCAAGGGATTGCATCTCCATATCCAATGTATCTACCCAATCTTCTTCACTACAATCAATAATTTCGCCTTGAAAATATTTTTGTTCAATTTCCTTTTTAATTCTGGAATAATCCAGAATTTCAGAAATTTCGTTACATAGCTTAAATCCTACTATCTCAATGGCCTGGCAACAACGACTCAGGTCGGATTCATATTCCATCTAAAAAAACACCCCCCAAAGAGAAATTATTTATTGATTTCAAGATACTGCTTAGTTCTGATTTTTGTCAAGAACTCTAGAGAAAGCGTATAAACAACAAAAACCCCGCCAGGGCTTTAGCCCTGACGGGTTGGTTGTTGTTAGGAGATCGATACCTTATAGACAACATCGTACACGATTTGACTCATATCCGAAGGCCAGGCCATGCCGTATTTTGCCATTAGATGCGCGTTGCCTTCAGTTTGCCCGTTGAGGTTACCAAGGGTCAAGGACACACCAGGCTGGAAAAATTGTGCGTTGTTATCCTCTTGATGCCAATCGGCAGCGTTTTCCAATACATATCCCAACGCAAGGTTTTCCTTCGTCTGTTCAGAGGTCAGGCTTTTCCATTCGTCATCTGTGAACGTGGATTCTTCAACGATTGTGGGGGCACTATCCTTTGCTGTAATAGAAGAAACGCTAAAGGATAGGGGTGCGTTGCACAGATTGCTGAACTTGAAAGAGGGGCAGGTAAAAGCGTCGCCGGATGTCTCAGAATAATTGGCCGTTTGATTGGGGTCAATGGCAAACGCAATGTTTGTGGGTACAGCGGCCTTGAGCTGTACGGGGGTAATGGTACCCGTGATGGTCGTTGTGGTACTAGTTGCCTCCGTATCGCCGGTAAGGTCTGTTTGTCCTTCGGCAGCAAAGGCGGTACCGCATAGGAGCGATAGACACGCAGCGGTGGAGAGTAGGGTGGACAATACTTTTTTCTTTTGAATCATGACGATTCCTCCTTATTGTTATTTTGGCGCTTGGCCAAACTGAAAACAAAAAACGGCCTATAAAGCCGAAGAGGTAAAACGAAGCTGTAGACCAAAGTGGATAGGACGGGTCACGGCGTTACCATGGTATGCGATGAGCTGTACGGTGGTTTTTGCACCACCAAGGAGCGTGCCGAGGTAGGTCTGTTGTCCGGGGATTAAAGGGATCATACCTGTAACGGAAGATTGCCATTGCTCGGTGTTTTCGATGTACAAGGCCAACGCCAACTGGGATTCAGACGTTTGCCGAGAAGCCGTTTCCCATGGATGGGTGTCCGGGGATACAAGGTTTAACGAATCACTTTGAAAATCGTTAATCTCTAAAGATACAGAAAGTGGTTGGGCATGGAGATTGTCCAGCGTCAACGTCATACGGGCCGGTCCGGATTGAGTGTTCGGGTCAATCATGAGAACGCCTGGGCTTTGAACGGTCAAAGCAAGGGGCTGAAAAACGGAAACAGCAGATTGTCGGCGCACATATGCTAAGGGGTGGTTGGCAAAAAAGGAGAGCTGCGGATACCCGATGCTGGAAACCACAAACGCGGATGTGAGACCGGGCATGTACGTAAGAGCGTTCGGCCCTTTCATTTCCATCGTTGTAAGAGGACTGCCTAAGTGCATAGAGGAAGCTGCCTTGCACCCAGACGCCTCTTGATCAAAATAACAATCCGTACCCTCATCATCGAAGCAGATCCCATATTTATAGCCGGAACCGGCAAAGTAACAACTGGATATAGGGTTTTCGGACACGCCTGCGATACCGCTGCTGTACAACGAACGAGAGGAGACGGTCCCCGTACTGTAACAGTTTCGGATGGTATCGTCGGTAGGTGATTTGTAATCCCCCATATCTCCAACAATGCCCCCGATATTATCGGTCGTACTTAGATACCCGGTCGAAGTGATGGAGCCAGCATTAAAACATGTATCGATTGATCCGGATTTTAAGACGCCGACAATTCCCCCCATATCGTTGCTTCCAGATATATCTCCCATATTGAAACACTGATGAAAGCAAGTGTTTTCGCCATACGCAACAAGCCCTGCGGCAGTATTTTTTCCATCGACGGTATTGTTGGCGTAACAGTTGATAAATGTAGTGTCATAAGCCTTGCCGGAGAACGAAGCAAGATAGGTGGAATTGGAAAATGTACTGTCTACGATGCCAAGGTTTTGTATAGTAGCGCCTTTGACAACGCCAAACAGCCCGGTCTCACCGCTGGAACCGAAAGTGCCCTTGGACATAACATTGCGGATTTGATGGTTTTGTCCGTCGTAAACACCGGTAAATGGAGCAGTTTGGCTGCCGATGGGCATCCATCCTTTAGAAGCTGAAGAGTAATCTGAGGAGGTAAACGCAATATCCTGTGTTTGTACATAATGACCGTTCAACGGATAGGCAGCATCGTTGCCTATCTTGGCAAGATCGGATGCACTGGCAATCGGGATAGCAACTTGCGCAAGAGCAGGTTGTGGGAGAGAAGCACATAGCATAAGCAGTGTGCAGAGAAAAGCGGTGGACGATTTTTTTGGCGATAACACAACACGAACCTCCTTATTCGTCGTGGATAGAAACCTTGAAAACCAATTCGTATTCAATGGTGCGGGCGCTGGGCCAAGCCAATCCGTATTTGGCCATTAAGGAAACATTCCCTCTGGCATATTTTTGTAACGTACCTATCTTGATTGGCGTATCGCTGGAAAGAAATACAGAGTCGCCTTCAACGTATTTGGGATTCCATATCCCTGGCGAGTTGAGTACAAGGCCGATGGCGATTTCGCTGGTTGTTTCGGTCATGGTCAAGGTTTGCCATTCTTCATCGGTATGTGTGTCTGGTGGGACAATAGCAGGCGCACCGTTTTTTGGCGTGATGGATTGAACGGTGACATCCAGAGGAATGGTTCCGTCATTGCGAAACTGTCCGTAGGAACTGATAAATCCGCCTTCAGACGTGGCTGAATAATTTGGTTTTTGGTTGGGATCGATTTGTACAGATAGATATGTGGGAACCAAGGCTTTGATCTGCGGCGATGCTACTGTCATTTCGACCGTAGCAGGGACGTCTATATCCGTTTCCCCTGGTTCTCCCACGATTGTTTCAGCATGTGCAACGGCGTATGTCATGCTAGTAAACAAAAACAACAAAAACAGAAACCATTTTTTGTGCATGGTATCCTCCCTTATTGTTCAATGGTGATGGTGATACCGGCACTGGCAGAGCCCATATATTCATGTGGCTCGTCCAGCGCGTAAGACCGGAAAAAAGCGGTGCATGGGTAAGAACCGGCTGGTAGTTTGACGTCAAGCGTGTCGGTCTGGATATGCGAGTCAGGCGCTAAATAGCCGTCTGTTTGGTAAATAGGGGAAGAGAAGTCGCCCTGTTCAATGTCGCTGTTCAAATAGATCTCGATACGAAACAGCCGCTTGTTGATGGCCAAGTTTTCAATTTGTAGGTTTCCTGGGTTGCTTGCGTCCTTAAACACAGGCGCTGCATTGATGGATATAGCAATCATGGAATCGTCCATCATTTTTTGCAGTTCTGCTTCATCAATTCCATCATTCTCAAGCGCACCGTTTTGTGGGAGAACGGCAATATTCGTTTCGGGGTGACAACGCACCAACAAAAGCAAAAGAAGCAGGAGAAACAAAAGAACCGGGATACTGTATAAAATCCTTTTTTTGTCTTTCTTATTCATAGAAGGTTCCTTTCAAAAAAAGAGGCCCGATTCAGGCCTCAAAAAATGTATTTGGCAATGATGGTGCGGCGGGATACAAATGGTTTTTCCCAGAACCGGGAGTCCAGCGAGGCTGAACGGTTGTCGCCCAGCACATAGTAGGAATCATCTGGGACGATGGTGCCGTCTGGAAGTACATCGCCAGGGACATACGCAATGCGTTTGGTAAGTGTTTGGTGTTCATGAGAAAAGACAATAATATCGCCGCGGCGCAGAGAGGAAACAAGGCGTGTCCCTAAGATGTAACTGCCTTGGCGTATGGTTGGTTCCATAGAGGTACTGGGGACATATCCCAGATAAAATACATGCTGAAACAGCATATATACGGTAAGGAAAGAACAGACGCATAATACGGTTGTTTTTCTTAGGCGATTCATACGATTTCCTTTTGAAACCGCTCGTGTTGTTTCAAGTATTTGCGCGCGACGGAAATGCAAGCACGTAAGCTATTGACCGAAACGCCAACGGATTTTGCAATGTCCGGGCGAGGGATGCCGCATGCTGATTGTATGATGGCTTCCACGCCTTTACGCGTCATCATATCGGCTCCTTGTTTAGATTGTTCGAGTGATTCCACAATCGCTTGAACGGATAAGGAATCTTCCATTTCTTCCGCCTTGTTTCCCTGCATGTTTTCAATGTATCTGCTATGTGTCCGATACGTTGCGTAGATCAAGGCATTGTAGATTTCATTCCGTATGACCTTGTAAGCGTATGTAGAAAACTTACCTTTTCCGGTAGTGGTAGCCGCCGCTTTGCATAACCCCATACAGCCGATTTGATAGAGGTCATTATAATCATATACGGAGTGGTTGCATGGCAAAGAAACACACGTTTCGATCACATGAGAGACGAGTCCTAGGTTTTGTGTAACAAGTGCCTGTTGTGCCGGCGTCAATGCGTCCAAATCACACACCTCCTGGTACTAAGCGATATTGGTTTTCCTGTAGGACTTTCTGTGCCTGACGAATGACCTGTTGGCAATAGTAGTCACCAAAATATCCAATATGGACCTGTTGAGGGGGTAGCTGAAGCACATCGGCCAGCCAAGCATACGCCTGTTTTTTTGTCATAATGCCGGTAGTATAGAGTTGGTCAAAATACTGATGAGCCCGTTTGCGCAGATACCGGAGCTGTTTATCCGCCATGGTACCAAGGGGAATGGTCGTGCCGGGAATTACACGCACATAGGCATCACAAACAGGGTATTTGCTGCATACGTACAGCTGCACATGATGCGGATTGGACTTGTAAATTCCGTCTGCGCTGCGCAGGACAACGGGACTCCCGCAACAGGGACATTATTCAGGCCGGATTACTTTTTTATGGCGTTGTTTAGACAACGCTACACACCTCCTTTTTGAATGAAAAAAGCCGACAGACGTAAAAAAATACATACAAAACCAAAGGTTGCTGGATATTTGATCTCACCAGTATTGATTCTGTATGTATGAATCTACGCCTATCGGCTTAGAAATTGTGAACAGAGAACGCAAGTAGGGCTGTGTACCAACAGCCCGTTCCCGATAAGAAACTCTATCAGGAAGCCTAATGCGAACGTCTGTTTGTAATAGAATCATAGCAAAAACAAGAGGATTTGTCAACAATTCCCCTTTATTTGCGTTTTTTGGAGAAATACAGCAAAATACCGCTGCAAATAAGCAATCCTGAAAGAAAAAGAAGAATATGCGGTAAGGGAATTGTGTTGGACTTCGTATCTTGCAACACAGTATCCGAAACAGGATTAGAAGCAGCCGGTAGGGATGGAATTGGTGCAGAGACAGATACGGTACCAAGGTTGGTGAGCCGATATAGTTTGCTTTGTCCAAGTTCCATAGTAAGGATGCCCTCCGAAGAAACGACGATTTTTCCAGGGTATGGGCCGACGTCTGTTTCCAATGAGAATTCTGTATCCGCCCATTGCTCTCCCAAATCGATGATGAGTTGCCCCGGCAAAGCATCCAAGGCAGGGTCAGGTTCAGCGTTAACCGTTATCATGAATCCTACCGCTATGGAACAAGCAAACAACAAGCTGAACATCCATCGTTTCATAGCGCTTACCTCCTATTCATTTTGCGGGAATGAAGAAGAAGGACAAGGCCCGACAAGCAGCAAAAGCCGGCCAAGATGAGGAATATCCAGGGAGAACCGCTGTCTACGCCGGTCTGTATGAGGGGCGCATTTTCCACTACGATGGGGTCGCCGTTGATATAATCCGAACCGACCTCCACGGTAATGATTTTTCCTGAAGGAGCGTATCCGTTCAAAGCAGAAACCTCGATGATTTGCCAGGTTCCCTGTTCCACGATGAACTCCGCGATGCCCTCGCTGTTGGTTTTTTGGACTTGCAGTTGTTCACCAGCCTGGTTATAAAGGCCAAACGAGACGCCTGCAAGCGGTTTCTTGGTGACAGCGTCGATCTTCAATACCCGGATTCTGGAGACATCATCGGTAAACTCCGTAACGCCCGATACCGTGCCATCCGGCAATATCTCAAAAGAGAAGGAATTGGGGTTTAATGCATGGCCATTCGGAGATAAGGTCTCTCGGAAGGTATAGTGCGCATCGGCGGGAAGCTGAAAGGCATGGAGCTGTCCTGTTTGGGAAGTTATGCCTGAATACACGACGTTTCCGTCTGCGTCGTATATCTCAATGGTGGCCCCTGGTACGGGTGTACCGGTGGTAAGGTCTGTTTTGGTGATAACAACCTCCGTTGGTTTGTTTTGAAAAGTAAAGGTAAGTGTTTCGGTTGTGTTGGCGTCAATGATTGCCACTTGCTGCTCTTCAGAAGGCAGATATCCTATGGCCGGCTCAGATTCAAAAATCACCCATTCCCCAAAAGGAATTAAAGGGGACGTTGCAACACCTGTTTCGTCGGTGACTAGTTGATACGATAGCCCCAACGCTTCGTTTCGGATGGTAAATGTTGCCCCTTGGACGCGATAGGAAAGGTCATCCTCCGGCCAATCTTCCGGTTTACGTGCATCCTCTTTGACGATTCGGATTTTTCCCGTAACTAGCTTGTTAAGAATCGGTTCACCCTGATTGACTTGGACAGTAACCTTGGAGACCTCGGAGCCAGGATAGCTGAGGTCCACGGGATATGTGGTATCGTGAGGATAGTAGGAAGGTGACACATTCAATTCACGAAATTCGTACTGGCCGTACGGAAGCTCGTTTGTGATGATAAGATGTCCGTCGTTTTGTGTAATGCCAACGGTAACAAGGTCACCTTTACGCAGCAGCGCGTTGCCGACACCATGTATATCTTCCGAAGCAAACAAGCCAAAGGTAAATCCTGCGCCCGGCACTGCTTTGATACTGGAATCATCGGGCTGGTACACTTCCGCTTGTTTTTCCAACAGCAACTCAGTAGAAGGGCGGTCGTTGTACGCGTCCAAGTGTTCGGTGATAATCGGTGTTAACTGGTCCTGATACGATAACGTGACATCATACACGGCAGGATTTAATATCAATTCGTTATTGCCGACGGAGATTTCTTTGACTTGATATTCACCCAAATACAAAGGGATGGATACAGCATCTTTTTCAGTCTCTGTTACAAGCGTATCCGCCAGCTCACCGGCATGCAGGCGCACGGTACCGTCAGGTGTGACAATATCTGTTTTGGCGCGAATCTCGTACACACATCCGGCAATTCTTTGGTCCTGGAAAATCGGACGTGTTATGGTGCCGAACTCGGTTTCCTCCGTCTGGATCCCAGCGAATACGGGCCCTTTTTTGCTCAAAGAGATTTGTCCCATAGCAGGATGATTCGGAAACCTGACTTCAACCACAGGATGATTGTCGGAAACTTCAAAAAACACAGGCGTTTGATTCAAAAGGTAACCGTCACTCGCTGCCTGTTCATGTATAGAATACCGGCCATATGGGAGTGGCTCCGGCAAGACAAACGTGCCATCACAGGCCGTTTCAAATACCTCAATGTCTTGGGGGACAGGATACCTCTGGTGCATAACGACCCATTCGCCGGTGCTTTCATCACGGATTTTGAATTTGTTGCCCACAGCAGGAATGGTTTTGCCGGTGGTATCATCTACCTTGACAACCTTGATTTCACTCTGATACACAAAATCTTCCAAGATATAAGAGTAAACCTTTTGGTCAGTATCAATCACTACTTCAAACGGTTCAACCGGTGCAATGGAAGGATCGCCCGTATCTGTCTCGGTAACGATAACGGTGGAATATGGCAAAGGTTTGCTGATACAGTATCCATTTGCGTCGGTTATCTGTGTATCCAACACTTCGCCGGTGGATTTTAAGGTAAACGTAAATGTCCTGCCTTCTAAGGGAACCTTGATATTGTCGTTGGGATTCTCTCCTTGGATAAACTTGGTCAACGCAATTTGTCCTTTGATGACGGTATTGCCGATGGTGATAGGATAAACATCCGTAGTCGGGTCTTTCAAATCGATGGAAACCGGGTACTCTTGACCATTGAGCAGGTAACCGCCATCCCCTGCCTCAACTTCCTTTACGATGTAATCGCCAAAAAGCAAGTCCTTTGAGGTAGCCGTCGTAGCATTCTCCAAGGAGAGAGTGTCCACGATATTGCCGTCGCTGTCGAATATTTCAAATTTTGTGCCGGTCAACGCTGCATCGCCTTGGGGCGTATCGGTTCCGGTATCCGCATCTACCTTATGGACACGGATCTTGCCGGTGGCGGGGGTGGTCATCTTTAGCGTGCTGGTGACAGCGGGCATCATCAGGCTGTTATCTACCAGTACCACTTTTTGGTCGTCGTTGGTAGGCGCGTACCAACCATAATTGGCAGTATTGCGGTTGTCTTTTCCTGTAAACGTAATGCGGATGGTTTGGTTTGCCATTGACAGAGGCACTGAGATGGTCAAGGTATCGCCGCTTTTGCCCGTGTACCCCGAAACGGTTACGTTGGCAGGAGCGGTATAGGTGTACCCGCCGTTACAATTTACCAGCGTTACCGTCGTTTGCCCTACAAACCGGTCACCTTGCCGTTCCATTTCCATGTTTTGATTGGATACGTTGACCTTATGATCAACAGTTGCCCTATTCCGCGCCTTGTTCACTAAATCCATGCAATAATCCCACATTTTCTGTGCAGTGGCATCGCCTTGTTTGGCCCGCGCGCGGTTACGGGCCAGCTGCGAAAAGTTATATTGCTGGAAGTCCATCCCGTGCTTGGCCTGCTGTTCGGCCAACCAATAACGAATTGCGTTGGCAGTAGCGTATCGTGCCTGGTCATCGGTTAAACCGCCGTTTCCGCCTGCGGGATAGCCAAAAGTCAAAATGGAATAGAGCCCCGCATAAGTTTCCGTTGGATAAGTTGCCGTCGGATCGAACATGGAATAGGTATTGTTGTTGCGCGGGTTGCCTTTTTTGTGTTCAAGACAATACACGACCTTATTTTCTTCCGTATTGAAATGTTGCGGGGTTTTCGTTGCTTCCCAAGTCCCGCTCCCTGATACGTTTTCAAACAAACGGACAGATGCGGGTTCGTCTTTTGAAGTGATGCGGGAAGTGGATGCCATAGCAAACGCACTGAAAGGCAGCGCAGTAGCAAACAATAGCAGGGAAAAGAAAAAAGCGCCCGCACGGGACGCAATGGATTTACGCAAAGCAAACACGCTCCTTTGAATGAAAAAGAACGCTTTGAGCGCTCTTTTATTGACCAATGATTGAGTAATAATATTTACCGTCTCGGCCGATAGCTATGCCGAGTCCATATTGTGAACATTCAAGCAGTTGCCTAACATGCATGGCAACACCCACATATCCGTTGTTGTAGGCACTGCCGGCGTTGCTCATACAACCTATTGCTTCCGGATAGCCGCTGCCGATATGAGAGACAGACTGATTGGCCGCCATCTGACGCGCGCGTTCTTGGGCAATGCTGTTTAAGCTGCTGCTAGTAGAAGCGCTATTGTATCCTTCTTCCGCCCGTGCAGCGTTGATTCCCTTCATCATCGCGCTTCGGCATGAGATGGCGTCACGATAGGCAGGCGGTTCCGGGGTCGGCGTTGCGGCAGGTTTTGCCGTAGTCTGACGGGGCTGCGTGGCAGCGGGTTTTTGGGTTGCCTTAGCAACGGTGTTCCCAGGCTTTTGCGTTGGCTTCGCCTGTGTGCACGGGGATAGGACAGCGCCCGGACGGTTGCCGGTCTGCAAAGATGACAAGGTCCTGGAACAAAAGCGAAAAGAACAACGATGACAAAAACTGAAGGTGAGGCCCTTGGTCACTTAGAATGATAAAATACGCACATTTTTCTTTGCCGGGCAGCGTGAGGCTGATATCGCTGGTAGAAATCAGGCGTTCTACCTCTTTGCTTTGCAGGGTTTGCAGCCGTGTTCCCAAGCCAATGACAATACCGGACTTGACAGAGTCGCTTGCCTGTGCGAATAGGTTGTAAGGCGCTTTGGCCGGGTGAGTGATGGGGAGCCGTTCAAACATTGCGGTGAGATGCGGCAAAGGCGTATGGGTCAAAAGCTTGTAAGCAGCCGGCAACGTCTTTTGTGTATATCCGGGCGCCTGGTCTACATAAAGAATCAAAGCACGCAGGAGATTTTGCTCGCCGTTGTCCCAAAACGGGTCCCCGTGTCCGTTTCCAGTGTTTGCGATGATAATGTCCGTCAGGATTTGAGCCCGTAACGTATCGCCGTTTAACTGTTCCATGCAATTCCAAGCGTCGCTATGGGTGGGATCAACAAGATTCAACACCTTGACCGTGTATCCGTTGCGGCGGAAAGATTGGGCCAGGTCACGGTAATGCTCTCCTTTTGGGTCGGTGCATACCACGGATTCACCGCGCCGAATGCACTGGAGCAAATAAGGACGGACGAATCCGCGGCTTTTGCGTGTGCCAGACGCACCGAATACCCCGATGTGCTTGTTGAACGGCGTATCGTCCGGCAGGACTACCAGGGAACGCCCGTCTGTTCCAAGAATGGTTCCCTTAGGCTGTTCGGGCGGGACATTTTCAAGAAATGCTTGCCGTTCGGATGCATTCATCCAGCCTGCTGTTCCATAGGTGCCTTTTTTGCTGCGCGTAAAGTTGCGCGCATCCACATCGCCGCCAAACCGCTTGCCCAACCAAAAACCTGCACCGCACACGATGGCGATGGTCAATAAGGTGTATTGAAGGCCGGAAAGTGTGCAGGCGTATCGGTAACATACAAACGGGGAAAGCAGAATAGCAGGGACTGGCTCGGATGGAGAAGCAAATGCCGCATGCGCGCATTGGGCCAAAAGGCCGCCTAAATACGGGAACAAAAAAAGGAGCGCGATGGCTCCTATAATCAAGCGTGTGCGTTTGGTCAAAAAGTACTCCTTCCCAAAAGAAAAAAGCCAGGCCTTTACCCTTCGGTCGATAAAGCCAGATACAGCCAGTTTTGGCGCGAGTGAAACACGCGGGCAACCTGTATCTCTTTTTGTGTATCATCAATGCGATAGAAAACAACGTATTTATCCACCGCCAGATAGCGGTATCCTGTCACCTCATACGTCTTCTGGTTCGGCAAAACAACCCCCAAATAAGGAAAGCTCTGCAACTGTAGAATGGCGTTTTCCAGCTTATCCAACAATTCGTTGGCTGCCTGCAAGTTTTCTTGGGCGATATATGAAAACGCCAAATCCAGGTCATCCACCGCCAGCGAGGTGTATCGTATCCCGTATTTACTCATGGCGCAGGCGCTCCCGCAGACGGCTGAACACTTCTTCATGGTCGTATAAATTCCGCTCAGCCATTTGCTTATCGGCCTTGGCCAGCTCGATTTGCAGGCGGTTCCATGCCTCCCGACGATAGTATGCTTCGGGCGACATGACGATAAGGTCGCTGACACCGTTGTTTGTAACGATCACAGGATCCATGGATTCATGGCAGTAATCGGAAAATTGTTTGTAGTCCTTACGAATGGCAGATGACGGTTGTATACGCGGCGCTTTGTCCATGTGCCATCCTCCTTTCCTCAAACTCTGTGTATAGTATAGCATTTGTTTCCTCCTTATATCAACAAAAGTATAAAATAATATCAAAAGTCTGATATTCCTTCATGAATTTGTTCCATGGGCAGCGCGCGTATGACAGCGTGGTTTTCCATGTACGATTGCACGAACGGTTGCTGCCAAGGATAGCAAATTACCTCATAGTTCAATTTTGGACCATAGAAAAGCGTTGCTTGCTTAAAGCGCAGCAGCCTTGCGATGTTGCCGTCCAGGTAAGAGAGGATATACCGATTTCCAGTTTGGGCGTCACACTCGATATGCGAATCGGTACAACGCATCTCAGGCGGAAATAGCAAAGACTGCAAACGCTCTTTTGCATGGGGAAGGCAGAGCAGACGAAGAAGGGAGATGCCGTTGCGGTCCAAAGGCACAAAATGAATGTTCGGATAGATGCTGTCAAATCGCTGCGTATCGGTCAGCATGAGACTGTCCGGCGATGCGCCGAACAGAACCGCGGAATCGGATGCCTGGCCGGTCATGGCATAGGAAACATCACGCAAGATTTGAAGCGCTTTGAACTCCCCCATCCCATTCCATTTCATTTTGGACTGGCGGGCATTGTACAGCGCAAAAGATTGAGTAGGCCCTAACAGCATCCCGGTCACACGGGTAAAGATGGTTTTATTCAATCCCGTAACATCCTGTTTGAGAAAGCGCGCAAGATAAAATGAGGGAGCAGTTACATACTGCTGTGCAGCACCGGTGAGCGGCGCTATAAGAGGAGGACGTATCTCAATGCCCGCCATCATACACATAGCGGCGGATTCCGCAATGCGGTGATTGCGTCCGATATGTTCAGGTCCCCCAGCAAACCGATGCTGATGCGTTACAGTGAGATAGGTTTGCAATGCATCAGGATACAAGCGCTGTAAGACCGGAAACGCGCTTCGGTGAAGGCGGATGGTTTTATACGCACCATGCCCACTCACGGATAAGACGCGGCAGAAGACGGGAGGCGCCTTTGGCGGCTGAACCGTTTGCGGTTGTTGGAGTGAACGAACCAGCGTAGTCAATACGCGCCTGTTTCCAAGCAAAGAAAGCGAACGATAAGGGTACTCCCCTACAACGGTAAGCAGAGTAAGCAGGCGATGAAGATAGGTGTCAGGGCGAAGATAAAGCAAGGATAGCTCCTTTACTTGCGCCAGGTGATCGCTCTCTTTGGCGCAAAATATATAAGAGGAACGCGCAAAAACACTGGAGTGAGTGCGTTTGGCAGGTCAGAGGGAAGATGGCTTTTTTGAACCTCCGTTCTTTTCAAAAAGACATATCTTTCAACCATGCGACAAAGGACTTGCGCGGGATGACAAAAACGCGGGTACATTCCTTCTCCCCCATTTGAGAGCAATAAAAATGTGAGCATAGCAGAGGTGCGTCGTCGTACATGACGAACAGCGCAATGGCGTCCGAGACAGCGTTGAGCTCGATATTGTCATGGTCCCGGTATGCGCGTTCCGGCCGGTCGTATGGGTAGGTGTGAACAAAGCAGAGTACACAATCGGTAAACGTAGGCCGGTCGTGCTGCCTAAAATACAGAGCCAATGCATGGTACAGAGGCCGGCGCAGAAATTCAGAAGAGCCGTGTTCTTTACGGGGCAAAAGAACAGGCAGCGTAATGCAAAACCAAGGGGTATTGGAAACGGCAATCCCGTGTTCCTGTGTTGCCTGTGCAAGAACCTGTGTTTTTGCCGTTGGATGTCCTGTATAACAGGGCAACTCACGGGCGATGAGAGCCAGCCGTTCACAAGCGCTGCTAAAGTCAAACAAGCGCGCTGTATTTGTTGGGGCTGGTGTGATTTTCTGATATAGTCCGCAGACCCGCTGTAACTCAGAGCCTACTTGACGCAGTTGGTGGGCAAAGGACATCGGTGGAATCCCTCCTGGTATAGAAAGTGATATGGGATGGGGTGGGAGCGTAGGCAATCATATAAGGAACATCGTCCGGTACGGCAAGAGGGAGCTGCGCGATGTCCTCTATCACAAAAATGTATTTAAGCTGTTCGCTGGATTCCAACAGATAGACAAGGTGTTCGCTGCCGGGATGGATCACCATAATATCCACACCGAATTGATGAGAAAGAAAATGTATCTGAGCAGGGAATCGAGCCGGATAGTGCGCGTGCGGGTCGATCCCATCTAATCTTGACAGCACCCATCCTGCCCGCACAATATCTTCGTTGGGAATCACCGTAGTGGGGTCAATGGTAAGAATATTTTCCGCAACCTGATAGATAAATCCGTGTATGAGCAGGTTTTTCAGTATTTTGTCCTGTATGTTTTGCGGTTTGTAAGATAACCAGGTACGCACCAGTTCAATGGGCAGAGGCCCGTACTGTGATAACCATTGCACTACAAGCTGTTCGTCCGATAAAAGATGGATTGTTTTCATCCGCTTTCCTCCCGTTCCCGTTTCTTTTTCTCTAAAAGCGCCTTTAACTCCGTCCGGTCCGTTGTAATCAGTTCGTGTTCTTTTTTGCAGGCAATAATGGACAACGGCACCTTGCTTCCGGCTGTAATCAGCAACGCTTCGCCCCGTCCAAACTGTGTGATGCTGTGCGCTTCCATACTGCTCAGATTCAAAAGACGCTGGGCTTTGCGCGCTTCATCGGCTTCGAGGTTCAAAAGGATTTTGGTTTTGCTGGTATTCAGAATAACGCGGCCGGCATCACTATCGTAATCCGTCAGGTTTTGGCTGGCGGAGATAGCAGCACCGCTATAAGCACGGATTAGACGGTAAATATCCACGACAAAATCACTGGATTGCTTGGTGGCTGTGGAACCAATCAGCTGCCACAGTTCGTCGATGATAACGGCCTTGCGTTGCGTACAATCCTCTTTGATGCAATCCCAGACGAAATCCAATACGATGAGCATGGCCAAGGGTTGCAGCTTGCTGTTGCGCAAATCCGATAGGTCGAATACAGTGTAGGGGTTACCCAAATCCACATTGTCCTGTTGATTGAAATACTGAGCGCTGCCGTGGATAAACCGGTTGAGAATGATAGCGATGCGCTCTGTCCGGGGATTGTCTTTGAGAATTTGATATAGATCCCCCAACACAGGCATCCGTTTTAGAACACATTTCGACACATCAGCATATATTGATTCGTTATCGTATGTGATACCGAACTGGCGATAGACCTCCATCAGCGCCTCATCTAAAAGCTGTTCTTCTTCGTTTTTCATATCAGGCACCAGCAAAGAAAACCAAGCGAGCAATACCTGGATTTTTTTCGAGAGCAAACAATCTTCAGCGGCGTAATCCTCATCGAGCAGTTCCATATCGGGCTTGGCGGTTTTGCGAATCGCCATGATGTTGATGCCGATCTGACTGCTCAGTTTGATAAACGAACCATTGATATTTTTGCAGGCCCTTCGGTATTCGTGACCTTTGACCGGCACAATGATAAAGCAACGGATGTTGCGCAGCCGCATCCTAAGTGCGAGAAGCTGCAAAAAGTAGGTTTTGCCTGCGCCGGTAGTACCGCTTACAATGGCATTGGCGTTTTTATTGGCCGTTGTATTGAACAAATCAGGGATGCACATGGAATTGTTAAACCGGTTGATGCCAAGAAAGATTCCCTCCTTTTCGTACAGTTCAAACGAGGTCAGCGGATAAAAGGCAGCGGCGCTGGAGGTTAAGACATTGCGCTGCGCTTTTTTCTGGAGCGGTAAAAAGTTGAGCAGCGGTAAAACGGTTTTGTATGCTTCCTCCTGTCGATAATGGCAGTCGCCTACCAATACATCCATGGCTTTTAACTGGTCAACAAGCTGGCTGCGTTTTTGGTCAAGCTCGTGGTAGGTTGACGCCGAGATGGTAATGAAAACGGAGACATAGAACAGATCCTCGTTGTGGTTGGCAATCCCGGACTTGATATAGTATCCGGCCTGGATGGCGCTGGCCAGTTCTTCATAGTCCGTGCTTGTATCCTGAATGCTTTTCATTTTTGTGCGGTTCAATCGGATACGCTGTGCTACCTTGTCCAAAACACGGCTGCGCAGTTCGCGTTGTAAGAACAAATCGACGTCAATACCTTCCCCTGCGTTGATCAGCGTGGAAAGCCACCCGCCCCGCACGCGGTTGGGATAGCCGTCTTTTCGTATGTAGAGAAAGCACATATAGGTGCCGTCCACAATCACGTACTGACGATGTGCCAAGTCCAAGCCACGCGGAGCAACAAAATGAGCAAAGGGAATTTCGGGAATCGGGTCTTTCCCGATGGTTTTGCCCTGTGTAATCATCGTATCCACGACAACGCGCTCCACGCGCTGTTTTAACGGCTCTGTCCGGCTACTTTTCGGATTGAGATACGCATATAGAATTTCGGCCAGCTGTTTATCCGCGTCGGTCGGAATAACAACGGCATTGCCGCATTGTGCAAGACAAGATTTGAGGGTATGGGTCGCAGTTTCCAATGCAGCGTAGGCGGATGCATAGGACGTTTCTTGGCGTGCGATGGGTTCATACTCAAAGATGACGAAAAAACGCCGGGATACGGCGTCGCGTGATTCCAAACTTTGAATGAGACGAACATATTCTTGTCCAAGAGCAATGCTTTCAGTATCGGTTTGGCTTTCCAAATCTGACTGCACAGATTGGATATATTCACTTCCGTTGGCACGGCGCGATACCGATTTGATTTGTATGCGCACCGGCGCAATTTTCAATAAGCTGGCAAACGATTGAATGATATTGGCCTGTTCCTCTGCAGAGCGCAGCGCAAAGTGGATGGGCTTGACTTCCAATATGCGAACGTACCGGCCATTGGACAGTTCAATCACACCGTTTCTGACCGCTTTGATGCCCAGCCAGCTTTGTACGCTTTCTCCGGGCTTTTGTTTTTTGGGATTTTTGGGGGTGCTGTTTCCCGTTTTCTTCTTCAACTTCAATGACTTGGATCCTCTCGAAATGTAAGACGCGTTTGGCTTTTGCATATGCAGCCATGTGCAGTGCGTATTGCAGCAAAGATTCCCCGCCTATGCCTATCAGCGCAAAAACGCCCAACGGAAGCAGGGTAACTGTCATGACAACGACCTTTAACGGCAGTGCAAGATGCAGCCATGCCAGTTCGGGGTATCCGAGCAACGCAACAAGAACCACCGCTTCCACAGTATTGCGTACTTCGCACAATCCGCCGAAAAGCCGTCCGCTGTCCGTATAATTTGCAGGAACGGGATAAAAACCGCTGTTGTCAAACTCTGACATGAAAACCACCTACTTATAAAAAGTTGCGATGGCGTAGTACCGGCCTTTTCGCAAAGCAGTCTGATGGTCTGCTTCAAAGATGTCCACGCGAGCGATGTTGGATTCAATGCCGCTGCCGCCCCGATCCTCGACCGTATATACGACGCCGTTGATGCTCAGTTTCGTCCCAAAGGGATAGTGACTGGACATAGCGACCATGCCCGGAGCGGCCTGTTTCCCGCTTGCGGTCATGCCGTTGGCGTTTTTGCCGCAGCATTTGGCGCATGCACAGTAATGCGTGACTTCAACACGCATTGTATAATCGACTTCTCCGGGCGCTTGTATCGCCGGCACATCTTCCGATTCCAAGTCGATGCCCACCGGCCTTCGATAATATCGGACGTAACCGGGGGCATTTAAAACGACACCACCGGCTGAACTGGAACAGTGCACCCACATTTGTTTGCCGCTGGAGGGATCGATACCTACATACATCAGAACGTGATTGACGCCCGGCTCGCTGGGCCGTGCCTTAAACCCCAGGTCACCGGGCCGTAACTCGCTTGCAGAAATTTCTACGGAATTGCTCCATTGATTGGCGCTGCCGGCGCCGATAGAAGGCAAACCGGTTGTCTTGTACACCCAATCGGTAAACCCGCTGCAATCCATCCCGTATGGCCGAAGCTGACCGGAACTGGCAGAGCCGGCTGATGTAACGAGTTTGGGCGTTCCCCATTCTTCGTTCCAGCCGGGACCGGATTTACCGCCCCAAAAGTAGGGCACTTTTCCGACCAACGACAGCGCGTTTTGTATCAGGGCTTTGCGCGTAGCACTGCACTGCAACCCGTTTAAGATTTGCAGTAGCTGTGCGTCGGTGATGGCGGGGACACTTCCAATATCTGCACCGCCATATAACGTCTTTTTTAAGGAATCGGACATGGTAGCGATGGCCTCGGCGTAGGTGGTGTTGGTATCGCTGTACATAGCGTCCGGCACAATGCCAAACGCTTGATAGACGACCGTTTCATCCAAGGGATGAATGGTGCATTCGACGTACCGTACAAGAGACGGATTTTCCGGTGTGGATTCGGAAGTGGGCTGCCTTGTCCCGACTTTCTCTTCGTAGGTGACCTGAAACATGTCGTCGCTTACAGATTTCAGTTTGGTTTGCATGTCTATTGCGGAAACATTGCGTTGCTCCATACTGGCCGAATAAGCCGACAGAACGGTGCAGACATCGTAGCTGGTGCTTGAATTGGCGTAATTGATCAGCGCGTCCATGGACATGTTGTAATCATACCCGCCTGTATCAATGATGTGTTCCACCTCGGCAAGCGCCGCGTCGTAGCCGTCCTGCACACAAGCGGCCACCACCTCGCTCATGGCGTCGGTTTCTTCATAAATATCGCCGGAACTGTTCCCGTTGAAAATGATAGCAGGCAGGGAGATGACGAGAATGACGGGGAACAACAAAGCCAGACAGACGCAGATCAACACCTTCATCAGCGTATGGCGTGCGCTCCAGGCCGTTGTAACAACAGCGCCCCACGGAACGACTGCCGCGCCTGCTGCGGCGCTGGCCTGAAACGCTGCCTTGGCGCGTATGGCACTTTGCGCGGCCTGCGCATAGTTGTCGTGTCCGTCTCCAACGATGGTTGTGTTTTTTTCTTCGGGCATGATGCACGCTCCTGAAAAAGAAACAGAGCGCGTTTGCGCTCTATTTTCGTTTGGGGGGTTGAATGGGTTGCAGCGGGTTCCTCTTTTCGGGGGAAGCAAATCGGGTGAGAACAGACCGATACCGAATTGTGGGTTTGGGTGTGGTTTTAAGCGTCCCATTTTCATAGAGAGGTTGTCCGTGATGGTCGGTCATGGGAACGTGGTCTATGGCAGGCGTTCCGTCAATGGCAAACCATTGATGCCCGGTGCTGTCCTCGTACACCTTATAATCGCCGCGCGGCGAGCCGTATTGAGAACAATCGTAGAATCTAGTGCCGCTGCCGTCCTGATGCAAGACTTCAAAAAAACCATCGGATTGCTGGGCAGGCGAAAGACTGGAAATGGCAGAAGCAGGAGAAAACCCGGGCATAAACGAATGAAATTGAGCAGCGTCAAACGCTTCCTCTCCATTCAATTCTGGGATAGATGCGTTGGGGCGTAGTGCATACCAGCCCACACCGTCAGCAGTTCGTATGGTATCGTGCGGGGCTGCTGGTTCATCATACAACGCGCTGTTATACCAAAGGCTTGTCCCGTTGTTAGAACTTGCTTCCAGCACACCATCATCAACGGTGCGCAGCGATGTATCCGTGATACCGGGAAAGGTGTCGGCAACCATGGAGCCAGATCCGTCAAAAGAAGGCACCGCATAAAATGCACCCATCCCTTCGCCGGACGCCATTTGATACCATTGGCTGCCATCTTCAGCAGTAACCAAAGAATACGGTGATGTAGGAACTTCAAACTGGTTGGTATCGAACAAGGAAAGAGCGGCGGTTTTCCCGTCCGCCAAAGAAGCGGTTGTTTGGATTCGCCCTCCTGTGATGGATGTATCGCGTAAAGAGTGTCCTTGCAGATGCGGCATATAGTTGCCAAGGCTTCTGTCCGCTATATCACCGGCAATGGTACCGGAAGTTGCGGGGGGACGGGCAGCAACAGAGGCAATCGAAGGACCGGACAGCACTGCGCCGTGGTTGGCGGCAACGGCGCCAAATGTACGCCCGACAAAACCAAGACCACCGCCGGCGGCAATGTTGGAACCACCGTCTACAACAGCGTCCCGTACAAAGGAATTGGGGGTAAACTTGGTGGAAAAACCGCCGGAAGGGGCAGGAGAAGGGGTGGGGCCTCCGCCAAATACGCTGCCGGCGTTACGCCCTCCTCCGCCCAGCCCTGAGAGTGCGCGGGAAGCCATCAGGATTTCCATGCCCATAGAACTGCCGGTTTGGGCGACGTTCAGGCCAAGGGAAGAAAGGTAGCTGTCAAAGCGCTGGGCGGTCTTCAGATAGGCCAGTGCGCAGAACAACCATAAGAAGATGTTGCCGCTGCCGGAGGGGAGCGCACCGCCGTTTGCCAGGAATTGGCCGACAGAAGATGCAAAGCCGCGAAGGAACCATACGTTTAATACGAGCAAGAGCAACTGTGAACCAACCATCTTGCACCAGCTTCGGAATACGGATTGGGTGGCTTTGCTGCCGCCTGCGGCAAAGGCGAGCGGAGAGGTATAGCACATAACCCCAACGACGATATACCGTTCTACGACTTCCAGTAGCAGCTTGAAATAATTCCATCCCAGGGAGACCAGCAGGATGATCATCAACAACAATCCGACGATTGTACTGGCCGCCGCTACGGTGGTAAGCCCATTGGTCAAGGTGCTTTCGATACCGGCAAAGGTGAAAGCAGCATCTGTACCTGAATCCATTAAGGCAAGATAGGGTGCTCGTGCAATGGACAAGCAGATTTCAAAGATGGGTTTGGCGTAGGCAATCAAGACTGCAAACAAAGCACTGCGTGCTACCAGTTGCCAAGGGTTTTCCGCTTCAGAAAGAGGACCTCCCAAACTGCGGAACAGCTGCCATACGGTAATGAGAAACAAGAGCGCCCATGCGGTGTACTGCAACACCGAAAAGGCGCTTTTGACAAAGGGGAAGTATTCTTCCATGGTGGTCATATCAGCGCCTAACGCACCGAGAAAAATACCGCTTACAGCGTCCATCATGGAAGAAACGATACCGCCTATCCATTCAGCAATGCCCTCAAAAATCCAATCCAGCATGCCGTATTACCCCGTGTAGTTACCGCCTGCAATCAATGGTTGCAGATAGGCTACGGCAAATCCCAGCGTATTCAGGATAATCCAGGTAATCACAATACGTTTTAGCCATTGTGTGGCTTCATCCACGGCACGCTGATTACGGGAAATCATACGGACAATGAGCGCAATCGCGGCTGCGGTCACACCTACAATGGTGGATATACCAACGATTTGGCCGTACACGTCTCGCATGATGGAAGAAAACCGGCTCCAAATATCGTCGGCCATTACAAGCTGAACGGATAAAATCAAGGCGGAAACCGCACTGACAATCATCCAGTACCAACGCTTGTCTTTTGTAGCTTGCATTGCATCTCCTCCTAAACAAAAGACGCCGTGTATCTCATCATGAGAGGATACGGCGTCTTGCCTATGCCCATCTTGGCACAGTACCAGTGTAACTCGTTTGCACATACATGTCGTTAGCAGATTTGTGCCAGGTTTTTTACGCTTCGTTCATCGCCTCTAAAAGCGCGACGGTATCCAATAGGATTTCAAGTTCGCGGGAGGGAGCCGACCATAACCGAATGGAGATGAGGTTGACCGCGCGTTTACGGAGACGATAATACTGGCGGATGGAGATATTCAGACGTTCAATAATTTCTGCATATCCCAATTCTTCCGGCTGGATGTATGCGGTATAAATCACATCATACAACAAGGGTCCATCACCCGGTTTTGTTTGTAAAATGGCGACCGCTTCATTGAGTCGGTCAATCAACATTCTGGATTTTTGCAAAGAATGCAGTCGGCTTTCCAATTTGCGATTGCCCATATCTAACTGGTCATCAACCAGCGAAAGAATGTTGTCAACCTCTTCCAGAGGCCGGTCTAGTTCTGCGGTGATGCTTGTAGGAAAAGACTTTAACTGCCAGCATATATTGCGGTAGTTTTTAAGGAGTAGCAGGGTGTTGTGGTACAGGTTATATTTCCGTTTTTGGTTATTTTTCTGAGCGGTTTCATCGGTGATCTCGGGATCTTTTAATAGCCCGCGGTCAATCAAATATTGTACGAACTTATTGGACTCACACAAAATCATATTTTCCTGCTGTTCGTAGTGTTTCACTTCAGACATTTTATTCTCCTCGTATCATAATGGGATTTCGTACCGATCCTGTCCCTCCAAATACACGCTTGCAGTCTAATAACCCAGATAACTCTATCCAGGAAGAAATATACGCGCGCGTATATAGACTGCGTGGTGCAACACGACTTTTGAGCAAAAAAAATGTTCGGCCTACCACCGCTCCGAATAGCCGGAGAAGGAGGTTGAGACGTAAATACGTTTTTTTACCCGAAAGCGTATTCCGTCCAAGAATGAGTATTTTGCACACAAATCGCAGAATGGTTTTCTGAGCGGAAGACGCATTTTCTGTTTGGCAATACATCATGTTGCAGATGACAGCTCCATAGGAACCGGGCAGCTTGAAAAGAAAAAAGGTGTCGGTATGCTTTTTGAAAAAGCGCCACACCTTAGTCCGTTCCCAACCCCACCGTTTGCCCAAATATTCTAAGGTAAGAGCTGGGCCGCCATCAAATTGGACAAGGGGTACGATATTTGAGAGAGGTGAATCGGAATCCTGATAGATGGTATGGATCCAAAGATCAAGCCAGGCGTCGGTTTCTTCAAAAACATAGCCGGCTTGAATCAAAGGCTGAGTAAGGGTACGGGGTAGACAGAGAAATCCTTGTTCTCTTGCATAGGCAGGGGTTCCTTGCGGGGGAACGGCGGCATGTTGTGTTTGCAGTATACGGTAGGACAGCCGCTTGGATTTTGGGTTGTAATCGTATTCGAGCAGGCCCCAATCCGATAGATCCTCCAGCACAGACAATGCTTGCTCACGGCTGGAAAGGCCCAAGATGCTTTTGAGGCCAACGATACCGCCTATCCATTCACCAAAGCGTACCTCGTTGATATATTGACAGTAGTGGGCTTGACCCGGGCGGTAGGCAGCGCTGGCATACAGACGTATGAAATTACCTAACAAGCTGTTGCCGGTCGGTATTTGGGTACGCGGGAGTTTCACCCACCTATATTTGTTTAGACATCTCATGATATACCTCAAAAAATTTATAAAAAAAGCATCCTGTTTAAGCATCCTGTTTGGATGCTTTGAAGGTCATTTTGGTTATTAACTACTTCCATGCTAATGGGCTAATTCAGCTATAGGGGTTGCTAATTGGTAGAACAGCCCGTTTGATGCAGACCAAACACTCCCATGCATTATACGCTTTACCAATATCGAAGGAATACGAGGAAATCGTATTTCATACCCTCTAACACTGCTTTGGTAAGGATGAGGTCACGAGTTCGAGTCTCGTCATCAGCTCCAAAAATCCCTTTGGGGAAGCGGTTATCCAGTTTTCGTAAGTGGATGGCCGTTTTTTTATTTTCTTTGGAAGAAACCGCCTCTTCATGTATACCCCTTCCTTTAGCTTTTATCTCGGGCAATAGCGGGAAACCGTCTGCCGTTTTTAGCAAATAGCCAATATATTTTTTGCAAAGTCGTAATGTAAGCATGTGTCCTACTTCACAGTTTTCCTGAAACTCTGTTGCGCTTGTGGAAAGTATTTTTCGGTTGCTATTTTGCATCCGAATCATCCATTCAGCCAACTTCTTCAACATTCGTCTATCTTCGGATTTATTTATCCAATTGAACCATTGACATTTTTATCGGTGTGAAATATTTTGAAAACGTGATAGAAATATGTCGTTTTTATGTACTTAAACACTTTTAATCCTTTATTGGAGCCAAAAATGAGGAAATATAAAAGAATTTTCCAACACTCGTCTTACGACAGCATGAGGTCTGCCGGTTTTGTACTGCATATTTTGAAAGAATCCGCTCTTTTTTAGGGCGGTTTTTTTAGCATGAAAAATCAACGCATGGGGAGAGGGAATCATGAAACAACGGAAACACAGAACAAAGATATTGTCATTCGTACTATCCGTGTTGATGCTTTTGGGCGTCCCGCTCCCTGCGTTTGCCCAAGCGGCCGTGGAAAACGCCATCGAGGAAGCGCAGAACCAGCCGGTGCTGATGACGGACAAGCTGACGGAAACTGAAACCTATTGGCAAAATGCCGATGGGTCGATTACCTATGAATCGCACCTAGAGCCCATTCGGTATCAGGACGAAGCGGGCAGCTGGCACGAAATCGTCAACGACGTGGTGCAGGTGGACAAGAGTGTGGAAAGCACCGATGCTTTCAAAGAGGAGCCGTATGACTACCGCTCGGAATCGTCTAAGAGCTGGGTGCTGTTGGATGAGGATATCCGCAGCGATGCGCCCATCAAAATACAAAGAGGGGCATATAGCCTGGCGGTAAAGCCTCTGTGGAATCAGGATGCGCAGCCGCAGCCCACGCAGGAAGATCCGGCAACGCCGGCGCCTACACAGGAGCCGGCCGGACAAACGCCGGAGGCAACACCGTCCCCAACCTTGACAGAAGAACAGCCAACGCAAACGCCGGCACCGACGCAGCAGCCGCAGGCCCAGGAAGCTACACAGGGAAGAAATGCCAAGTATACGGTATCAACTCAGGAGAATGTGCCCAAGGCAACAGGGGATGCGCCGCCAGAGCAGAACCTTCCGGAAAGCAGGTTGTCCTTCAACATAAAAACAGAAACAGAGCAGCCGGACACCCCTGGCAAAAAAACGGTGCAGAGGGCAAAGGCCAAAAAAGCAAATGCACCGTATGACCCATATACGTATTCGCCGGAGCTGGAATATGAGTCCGTGGACTATTCCAACGTATTTGAAGAAGGCGTGAGCCTTCGCTTGCAGCCAAACAACATTGGGATGAAAGAGGATATCATTTTGACGGAAGCGCCCAAAAGCACGGCGTTTTCCTTTGAACTATCCGTAGAGGGCGTGGTGCTGGAGCTCACCGGGGAAGACGGCGTTGTTCTCATCAAGGACAGCGAAACCTTAGAGGAAATCGGCTTTATCCCGCAGCCGTTTATGGTGGATTCCGGTGTACAAGAGGAGTATGAGAATATCAGCTTTGATATCGGCGTTGCTTTAGAGGACATGGGAAACGGGCAATACCTGTATACCTTAACGCCCAGCCAAACATATTTGCAAGACGAAAATACCGTGTATCCTGTAAAGATCGATCCCTCCGTGAATATCGATGGGGCCAAAAAGACAAAGGATACCTATGTGGACTCGTCTCACCCAAACAGCAACTATTATACCAACCAATATCTGCGGGTAGGGCATGACACCGCGGGCGCTAAGTTCCGTTCCATCATGAGTTTTGACCTGCCTTCCGGCTTGGACAAAGCATATATTTCGGAAGCGACGGTGAACACCTATCAATCTTACAACGGCACCTCCACACCGATGTTTGGGATGTACCGGGTAAAGATTCCCTGGGAATCGAATAATTTGACCTGGAACAACGTAACGGCGTATTTGGAGTTAGATGGTAAATACGCCGAGGGCAGGGTAGGCAATACGGGCTGGTATACCTGGCCGGCCACCAACCTGGCCAGGGCCTGGTCTGTAAAGGGCAACTATGGACTGCTGTTCAAAAGCGAGGAGGAGGGCTCGCAAAGGTACAAGCGGTGGTATTCATCGGATTCCTCTATCTGCAAACCCATTTTAACGCTTGTGTATACGCCCATCGACACAGCCGCGACTGTACGGGTATACCCGGGGGGAAACAACACCTCCAAGGGGGATATCAAGGTAAACTGGAATCCGCAGACAGGGGTCAAGATCCGGGCGTATCTGGACGGGAAGCCGGTAGAGGCCTCGGGGGACAGCTATACCTGGCACGATGTGGTATCCGGGGTAGAGCACAAGGTAAAGGTAGAGTTTTATACGGACTACGGCGTAAAGGTATTCTCTGAGGAAAAGACAGCCAAGATCCCGGACAATTCGCCGCCGGTATTCAGCGATATTGCGGACGCGTATATGGAAAACGGCGAAGCGGTGTTGTCCTTTGCGCCTGCGTTTAAGCCGGGAAGCATCGCCAATGTAGCGTTTGCAACGCGGACAGAAGGGGGCGGCGTTATTTGGCATTCAAAAGACGTTGTAGGGACCACAACGGGAACGTGGGCCACAACGATTGACATCAATTCCCATGGCAATGGGAAAGAGGGCTATCTCTGCCATTTGTATGCAACCACTGACAAAGGAGAAACACTGCATTTTGGAACGGTGGATTTTAATTTTACCGAGGAGTCAGAGAAAATCGGAGAAAACGTGGATATATCGACCAGTGGGCCGGTGGCGGGAAAGATACAATATAAAAAAATCTCCGATACGAAATTTACCATTACAGCAGAACGGACGACGCGCAGAGACGCCATTGCCAAGCACGAGATCTACTGGTCGGAGGTAGGGTCGGACGAAAAGCATCTATTGGAAACGCTGGAAGGGTACCTTGGCTCGGAAGCAACGCGCCGGTACAACATAGAGGAAAGCGGGCTGCCGAGCGGAAAATCCATCTATTTTACCATCAAAGCGTATGACGATAACGGCAACTACACCACCATGGAGCTGCCCACCAATGTCGTGGATATCCCCAATCATAATACGCCGCAGAGGCCCAGCGACCTCAGCGTTATCAATAGACAGGGCGAGCGCTACCTCTATGACCAAACACCCGCCTTTGGGGTAGATTCCTTTGCAGAGGTGCATTGGAAGGTGGAAAAAGGTCTGGAAAGCGAATTTGATATAGCGCATATTCAATATCGCATAGACGATGGAGCCTGGGAAACCATCGATCCGTCTGCCATGATATATCCGGATAGGTCGATCAAAGACAACGGGTACAGAATTCCGCTGACCAGCCAGCTGGCAGAAGGAGAGCATATCATCGAAGTCCGTGCCGTCGACGGCAATACTGCCCACCAGCTGGCAGGGCCGGCGCGCAGCATCACAGTGGTACGCGATACAACAGCGCCGGCGTTGAACATCGCATACCCATCCTCCGAGGGGGATCCACCCGTGTGGGCCATGACGGATCAAATCGTGATCCAGGATGTGCAGGATGCGTTTCTGGATACGGTAACGGCGGAGATCGGCATCAAACTGCCCTGGGAGCTGCCGCTGCTTTCGGCTGCCTACCAGACGGTGCCCATTCAATATACAAAGGATGAAAACGGGAAGGACACATTTCCGGCAACCGTGTCCTTAACAGGCCTGGATCTGGTAGACGGCCAGTATGCCGTAAGGATCAAGGCCACGGATAAAGCGGGCCACAGCACAGTGAGAGAACAGGCCTTTACGCTGATTACGGATGAAAATGTGCAGGGTGCCAATAGGCAGCTGGTTTGGGCCAGCGACCATCAGCAAAGAGAAGACGGAACCTATTGGATTGACAATCGGAACAACACGTTTACCTTTAACGTGCTGGGCGGAGTGCCGGAAGGCGCGTATGGTAAGCTGTTTGTTGGCGGCGAATTTTTCAGCCGGGGTGACGGCATAGAAAACGGCCAGGTTGAATTCACGCTGGATGTTTTGGATGATCTGTCTACGCAAAGGCGATTTGGAGAGGGGAGCACGACGAATCTCCATGCCGTGCTGTACGATGCAAACGACAATCCTATTCTGTACTCACAACCGCTGTATATAAAAGACAACGCCATTGCCATGACGCCTGAAAACTTGGAGATGGAGGAATTAAAAGGCTTTACACAGACGGGCCAGTCGTTGACGCATGCGGGCCCGCTGCCTGCGGACAACCAGTTTGTCTTAAAACGCATCGACAGCGTATATGGGATGCTGGAAAGCGTAGAGGTAGCGCCGGCCGAGGCAATGCCGGAGAACTTAAAATTTGAAGTGAGCTTTTATGATGATTCCGGCGCATATTTTGGAAAGACGGTGGTAGCGCCCGGGGAAACGGCAGCGCCGCAATTCAGCAAAGAGGAGATAGCGGGCACGACTTGCGGCTATGTGCTGCGCGGGTACATCGAGCAGCCGGGGGAAACGCCCTATGAAATCGATCTATCCCAGCTGCATATCACAGAACGATATGTAGGCACCAATGATTTGGTATATACCCAGCTGGTAGATCCGCCGACAAATTTATCCGCTACGCCGCTGTTAAACTACACAACCTGGCTGAGATGGACGCCGGCCCAGGCAGAGGGCGCTGAGCAGATACAATACGAGATCTTTCGCCAGACCGTTGGCATGCAGGATCAAAAGTGCATCGCAGTGGTCGAGGAACCCTACTATTATGACTATAACCTATCCTATGGGGAAACGTTTGAATATTGGGTGGTGGCCCATGCAACCTATCCCGCGGCGGATGATGCGGCGGATGTACGAAGCCTGCCTACCAACAGCGCAACAGCTGCCATGGTAGACCAGGGAGAGGTGGATAAATACCTAGGGCTCCAGGACTATTGGAGCTATCTCACGGCGGATATGGGCAACGGCACCGGGTATATCAATACAGCCAGCGGCAACCTGGTATACCAAAAAACAGACTTTACCAATACCGCGCCGCTGTTGGCCAGTACGATGCGGCGCACGTTCAACAGCCAAGCCACCTCAAACTCTCCGTTGGGGAAGGGCTGGGATTTCAGCTTTAACACCAACATGCTGGCGGAAATGGGGCATGATGAATCCGGACAGCCCATCACTGTGGCTCTGCTTCTCAAGGATGGGGACGGTACCGTTCATCGGTATGAAAAACAACCGGACGGCACCTACAAAGCCCCCAGCGGCATCTTTATCACGCTGGAAGAGCAGGCGGACGGCACATTTAAGGCGGCCCGCTCGGATGATATCGTATATACCTTTAACCAGAGCATGTTCATCGAATCGTTCTCCGAACCGAACGGAAACAAGCTGCTGTTTGAATACGATGAAAGAGGGCGGCTTATCCAGGTAATGCACAGCCTGTATCAGGAGGAGGGCTTTGCCGAGGAGGAAAAGCAGTATATCACATTTGAATATGGCTCATCTCCGCACGACCAGGATAAGATCATCAAAGCCAACAACATCTATGGCAGCGCGAACGGCGAACTGGTGCAGCAGAGCTATCTGTATACCTATTTTGACGACCCGGCACAGGAAAATTATGGGCAGCTCAAGGATGTGCGAACCAGCGTGGTGCGGCCCATCAAGACATTGCAGCAGCGCCCTGTCTCCGGCGGTGGCGGAGGCGGCGTTACGGAATCAATCGAAGATAGCCAGGAAACCGTGACAATGTTTGAATCGTATGAATACCCCGGAGAATCTTCGGATGCGTTTGTCATTGTTTCCCCGGCCAACGAGATGTCGGCGGCCGGCAGCGCCAAACAAAGTGCCTTGACCTTAGATGAAGCGAATCGGGTGAGTCTGTTTACCAATGCCAACGGCGATACCAGCGCCCTTGCCTATGCCATGCTGGATGAAAACCGCCAGCAAACGACGGTGACGAATACGGTGGACGGCAGCGGGGTAGGCAGCACATCATATATCACGGATCTGTCCAACCATGGGGTGGCGGTGCAGACCATCTCGCCAAACGGCAGAAAAACCTATTATGAGAACTATACCGATACCCTCAAGGCGCAGACCATCCGCACCTACCAGGACGCGGCCGAGACCGTGCCGGTTGCGTACGCGATTACATATGACGAACTAGGCAATGCCTTGACAGTACTGGCGCCGGACGGCGTTTTGACCACCAATACCTATGCGGCCGGCAAGGACTGGCTGACCAGCCAGACCCTGACCAAGGGCGGCGCAGTGCTCAACAAGATCGTCTATACCTACGATGACAAGGGCAACCAGCTTTCAGCCACGACGGCGGTGAGCGATCCGGCCTCGTTTACCGATACCAAGACCACGAGATACACCTACGATGGGCGGGGGCAGATGACCTCCCAAACGGCCTGGAACGGGCAGCAGACCCGCTACGCCTACGATAAGTTTGGCAGGCTCAGCGAAAGCACGGTATCCGGCTCCGGCATCAGCCAGACCACACGGTACACCTATGACGCGTACAACCATCCGGCCACCACGACCTCCGAGCGCGGAAGCAGCGATATTACGACGGAGACACAGTACGATGCCTTGGGCTATCTGCTGAAAACCGTACATCCCACCGGCCTGGTAGAGGCGTACCGGTACAACGCCAACGGCCTGCAAACCGAACAGCTAATGATAGGGTATACCGAAGGCGGGCAGTTTGTGGAGGCCAAAAAGACGACGGTGCAGTACGATGAAATCAATCGGGCCGCCGCCATTACCGACCCCAAAGGCACGGTGCAGACGCAGGCCGTTTCGGCAGGCGACGGATTGATTACCACCCAAACCGAAACGATGGGCACAGACGGCGTATTGCGCCAAAGCAGCGTACAGACAGCGGTAGACGGCTCTTATGCAACGGAGACCAGCCAGGGCCTCGGCAGCAAAACCTATTACGACTATATCGGCAATATGAGCCGCGTGACCCAGATCCACGGCGGCACGGAGGAGCGCGGCGTCAACGCTTCCTACGATGTCATGGGGCAGCTGATCCACACCTGGGACGATACCAACACGGTGGAAAGCTATACCGATTACGACGCGCTGGGCCATGTGCAGAGGGAATGGACGTATGTAAAGACCGACGGGGAAACGCGCCTGTATACCGTCAAGCAGTATACGCATGATTTGCAGGGCCAGGTCACCAGCGTTCGGGAATATACCAACCTATTGCCGTATGGAGCAATCGCGGAGACGGAGCCGTACCAGACGACAAGCTATACCTACGACGAAAGCGCGGGCGAAGGCCTGACCAAAAACACCGTCACGGATGCAGAGGGCGGCGTAACGGAAACCTACTACAACCAGATGGGCCAGGTGGTCAAGGAGGTACAAAAGGGGCGGAGCTCGGAAAAGCAGATCGTAACGGTCTACGCCTACGACGGATACGGACGGCAGACGGTGGTAAAGCAGGGCGACCAAAATACGCAGACGGTCAAGCAAAGCTACGAGTATGATGCGTACGACCGTGTGAAAAAGCAAAAGACCAACGGCAGCACGTATACCGAACTGACCTACGACCATTTTGGGCGGCGGGACGGGATGACCGACCATACCGACGGCGAGACCATCCAAAGCAGCTGGGCGTACGATAAAAACGACCGGGCGCTGTATGTGATGCAGGATGGCAAGATCATGGGCTTTGGGTACAACGGCGTAGGCGAGATGACTTCGATCCGGTACAGCGCGGGCAATACGATGGAAATCGAGGGCGCGGTGCGCACCGTCACGTATGACTATGACGATTTAGGAAGGCTGACGGCGGTTAAGAGCGGCGTGGTGGATACCAATAACCAAACGCTGGCGGAAAATGTCAAAACGGTGAAGGATTACCGCTATGCCGCCAACGGGGATTTAACGGAAAGCCACGAATACCTGGAATTTGATACCAAAGCAGATAAGCAGGGCATCACGCTGACGCAAAGCTATGTGTACGATGCGGTAGGGCGGCCGACAGAGGTAGCATACAAGCAAGGGGAGGCGGTTAAAGAAAAATACACGCAGAGCTATGACGGCCGCAACTATATCACAGCGGGCAGCTATACCGATGGATACGGCGATACCGCCAAAACGCTGAACCGTACCTATCAATATGATGCGATTGGACGCCTGACACAGAACAGTGTATCCAACAGCGAAAAGACCAAGACCACGGGATACCAATACGATAAGGTGGGCAACCGGCTGTACCAGACGGTGGAGGACGGGACAAAGACGGTAACGACGAAATACACGTACAACGCGCTGGGGCAGCTGACGCAGACGCAAAAGGGCCTGGGCACAGCGGGCAGCGTGGCAAGCTGGCTGAACGAGGAAACATATGCCTATGATATGTACGGCAACCAAACGGCAGTAGAGGTCTACGAGATCAACGAGGAGGTCACAAGCAGCGAAAAGGCGGGGGATGTGCGGTATACCTACGACGAAAGCAACCAGATGGTGCAGTATGAGACCAAGGGCATGGAGGAAACGGAATGGACACAGGCAGCGCGGAACGTCTACAATGGAGAGGGGATGCGCATCCGCCAGTATGAAAACGGGAACGACTGGGCACGGCAGTACTTCTACATCGGCGGGGCGCTGGCAATCTCGACGGACGGCACCAACGAAAACTTCGTCAAGAGCGAAAACATCCTGGACCCCAGCGGTACGATCCTGGCAGCGCGCAGAGAAGCCAAGGACGGAGAGCAGATCGAGGGGAGCGCATACTGGGTCTACCACTACGATGCGCAGGGCAGCGCGACCAACCTGGTAGGAGTCAAGGACGGCACACTGTACCGTGCAGAGGAAAACGTCTACGATGCGTTCGGGAACGAAGAAACGGGCATGAAGGAACCGGTGTCGAGCGTACAGAACGACATCAAGTTTACCGGCGCAACGCTGGATAACAGCGGGACGTACTACCTGGGGAGCCGTCACTACGACCCGAACACAGGGCGGTTCCTGCAGCAGGATACGTTCAAGGGAGACATCTACAGCCCGTGGACACAGAACCTGTACACCTACACCTCGAACAACCCGGTGAACTATGTAGACCCGACGGGACATTCACTGCTAGCAGCTGCTTTATCAGGAATTGCCTTGGCAGCCAGCATCCTTGTTGCCGTTACGACATTCAAAGTGGTTGAAACAGTAGTAGAGCAAACGGTGAAGTATGTTGCCAATAGTCCAAAGGTAAAAGCGGGGATTTCGGCAATGGCAGGCGCAAGCCTGAGTATCACGTTGCCGAAAATGATGGAGGAACTACAAGAGGCATATGAGCAAGAGTATACCGGAAGCTCTCTTGGGAAAATCCTTGATCTATCTGAAAAAATAAAGAAAAAACAAGAAGCAGAGCAGGAAAAAATGCCAAAGTCGCCTACCATTGTACCGGAGGACGACGAAGAAGATAAAAAAAGTGTGCTATTCCCGGAAAACCCAGTGGATTTTCAACCTGCGGGATTGCTGAGAAGCTCCTATAACAATGGAGAAACAATAAAGTGGGAAGTGCCGGGGACAAAGTACGCAATCTTTGAATGGAATATGAGGGAAAATAAAAATGCTACGGAACCAAATCCGCATTATCATGTTATGACCAAAGATATGAAAAACCAACACTTAGATGGCCGACATTTTTTCCCAGGGGAGGAAGTGCCAGAACCATGGGCAACTATTTATTTTCCAGGATCATAAAAAGGAGTGAATAAAACATCATGGAGAAACAGAAAAGTATTAAGGAAATTGTAAAACATTGTGCAATACATGACTTGGATCTACGAAATACCGAAGTCAAATTCTTAGATAGAAAAATCGTAATTCATGCTTGGTGTGAAGAACAAAAAAGAGAAGTGGATTTTGAGTTTGTGAGCCCAGTATATTTTGAGGTGATTATGGCTAAGTTATGGGGGTATGGTAGGTGTTTATATAATTGGAGGATAGAAGAAGATTCGCCAAGATGGAAAGAACTATTAAAAATTAGAGATGAAAATAATTATAGCAACTGTGATATAACGCCGGAGGAAGAATGCGGGTATACGGCGGTAGAGATATTGACAAATGGAGGGGATACATATCGAATCATAGCAAAAGAATTAAGGATGGATATAGACTTATTGAAAGGGTTAAATAGATGGAAAAAAGAATAATTTACAAAGAGAAATGAAAAAAGAATTATTAAAAATCAATAATGGATAGAAGGGGAAATTGAGATGTCAAAAAAAGAAGAACTGATACACATTGTAAACTCATTTGAAGTACATGATTTAGAATTAAGAAATTCAGAGGTAAGATTTTTGGATGATAAAATATTGATACACGCTTGGGATGCAGGGGATAAAAGAGCAGTAGAGATAGAATTTGTAAATCCAGTATATTTTGAAGTAATAATGGCCAATTTTTGGGGATATGGGGATTGTTTTTATGACTGGAAGGTTCAGGAAGATTCACCAAGATGGAAAGAATTGTTAGAGATAAGGGATAAAAATAACTACAAATATTGTGATATAGACTCGGAAAAAGAATCGGAATTTACAGCCATCGAAATACTGACAAATGCAGGAGATACATATCGCATTATAGCAAAAGAATTGAGGGTAGATATTGATCTATTAAAAAAATTGGGTAGATGGCCGGAGAATGATTGTGAAAAATGAAAAGAAGGAGATAGAAAAGTCACCCCCCTGCCAAGCGAGAGTCCAACGGAATAAGAAAAGGACACAAAGATGTGCCCTTTTCTTTTATCGTTGGAAAAGCGGATCGTAACGGTCTACGCTTACGACGGATACGGGCGGCTGACGGCGGTTAAGAGCGGCGTGGTGGATACCAGAAACCAAACGATGGCGGAAAACGTGAAAACGGTGAAGGATTACCGCTATGCCGCCAACGGGGATTTAACGGAAAGCCACGAATACCTGGAATTTGATACCAAAGCAGATAAGCAGGGCATCACGCTGACGCAAAGCTATGTGTACGATGCGGTAGGGCGGCCGACAGAGGTAGCATACAAGCAAGGGGAGGCGGTTAAAGAAAAATACACGCAGAGCTATGACGGCCGCAACTATATCACAGCGGGCAGCTATACCGATGGATACGGCGATACCGCCAAAACGCTGAACCGTACCTATCAATATGATGCGATTGGACGCCTGACACAGAACAGTGTATCCAACAGCGAAAAGACCAAGACCACGGGATACCAATACGATAAGGTGGGCAACCGGCTGTACCAGACGGTGGAGGACGGGACAAAGACGGTAACGACGAAATACACGTACAACGCGCTGGGGCAGCTGACGCAGACGCAAAAGGGCCTGGGCACAGCGGGCAGCGTGGCAAGCTGGCTGAACGAGGAAACATATGCCTATGATATGTACGGCAACCAAACGGCAGTAGAGGTCTACGAGATCAACGAGGAGGTCACAAGCAGCGAAAAGGCGGGGGATGTGCGGTATACCTACGACGAAAGCAACCAGATGGTGCAGTATGAGACCAAGGGCATGGAGGAAACGGAATGGACACAGGCAGCGCGGAACGTCTACAATGGAGAGGGGATGCGCATCCGCCAGTATGAAAACGGGAACGACTGGGCACGGCAGTACTTCTACATCGGCGGGGCGCTGGCAATCTCGACGGACGGCACCAACGAAAACTTCGTCAAGAGCGAAAACATCCTGGACCCCAGCGGTACGATCCTGGCAGCGCGCAGAGAAGCCAAGGACGGAGAGCAGATCGAGGGGAGCGCATACTGGGTCTACCACTACGATGCGCAGGGCAGCGCGACCAACCTGGTAGGAGTCAAGGACGGCACACTGTACCGTGCAGAGGAAAACGTCTACGATGCGTTCGGGAACGAAGAAACGGGCATGAAGGAACCGGTGTCGAGCGTACAGAACGACATCAAGTTTACCGGCGCAACGCTGGATAACAGCGGGACGTACTACCTGGGGAGCCGTCACTACGACCCGAACACAGGGCGGTTCCTGCAGCAGGATACGTTCAAGGGAGACATCTACAGCCCGTGGACACAGAACCTGTACACCTACACCTCAAACAACCCGGTGAACTATGTGGACCCGACGGGACACTTCTTTGAAGAGTTATTCGGACTGGCGGGAAGTGTCTTTGGAGAAAAGGCAAGGGAAGCAGGAAGCAGATGGGGAAAGAAACTGGATGACGCATTGGGATTAAACGGAGGAAGTACTGCTCCTGAAAAGAAAAAGACAGGAAACAGCGTAGTGGACAGCAATCAGCGCTCCGCAAAGAACAGAGGAAAGGCGTATGCGACACGGTCGGAGGCTGTGTACTATATGGAAGAAGAGCTAACAAACCTGGCGGATATGAGCAATAGGCAAGCAGAATATTGGGCCTTTGTATACGAATATGAAGGACAATTCTATGTCTCAAATGCGAGAATGGGGTTTTTGAATCAGGTTTATCCAGAAGATGTCCAGGACGAATTGAATACACTAGGGCTTTTGGTAGATGAGAAATCCGCGGTAAGTATTGATTTTTCGCACACGCATATGGCAATAGATGAAAGAAGAAATGCTACAAACTATATTGTAGGGCATTCAAACGAAAAGGATGAACATGGAAGGGATCTCCCAAAATATGCAGAGAAAGATGAGTTGGCTGATTATCCGATAAACACACAATATGGATCACTGCCGGACTGGGATATTATCAAGCGAAAAACGTTTGATCAAGCGGGAACAATCCCATTAAACTCATTTGGCATCATAGCGCCGATAGATGGAGGCGGATGGCGGGAGACGGAACGAAAGATCTTCGGAACATGGTAGGAAGGAAGAAAAAGAAATGAAAAAGAGAATAGCGGCATGCCTCATAGCGATGATATGGGCGATGCAACCAATGACAGCCTTTGCAGAGGAAGAAGATCTGGAAGTGTATAGCGGGATTCCGTTTGAAACGGTGATTGCGCAGCCAGAGCGGGTCGATCAATGGTTGGTGTATTTGAACGGAGTATTGAAAATAGAGGAAGAGGGGATGGTGCTGTATTATACAGAGCAGGATTATGTGTATGATACGCGGGAAAATGCGATCTGGTTTCCGGAAAGAGAGGACTACCCCATCGAAGAGTTTCTGGAGGATTATCCCTTGTACGAGGATGATATAAAAGGGAATGTATTGGAAATGGGGGTGTATAGTAACTCAATTAGATGCATCATGGATACCGAAGAGTGTGAGGGGTATGCAGGGAAAGCGTATTATTTGCGTTTTGAGGACGCAAAGGATAAGGAGAAGTTTGAAAGGGAAGCGCAGTATATAGACAAGGAGAAACGGTATGATAGGAGCAAGGAAAAGGAAGACCCCATCATGGTATCGTATTATCGGCTGATGGGGGATCCGTGGACATATGATGGGAGAAAAGTAAAGCTAAATGTAGTGTATATGCCGTCGGAGGATAATCTTATAAGCGCAAATCAAGAAGTGTTATCTCATAGAGGAATTTGGGAGGAACATACGATTAATGGAGAGGAAGAATTCGGATATTATAGACAGATGAGTCAATCAGAACAAGCGGAGGAAATACAGTATATGTACGCTGTTGGTATTTTGGGAGAAAAAATGCACGCTTGGAATACCTGTATGTTTTATATGGATACACCTTGGTTTCAGAATTTTGAATTTATAGGATATGGTGGGATGAGACCAAACTATCTTTTGATAGATTTGGATTTGCACGATAGGGATATTCCTAGGTTGATGGAGTTGAAGAAAACTGATGAAAATAGATAAAAAACACAAGAGAAAAATAAACATGACAGTATTGGTTTTGATGGTGTGTAGCTTTGTATGTGGATGCACATCTTTGCAGCCTGCCAAAACGCCCAATCCCAACGAAGGCGAACGCATTTCCCTGATAGCGATCATCACAAAGCCGGAAGCGTATGACGGAGCGCGGGCCACGGTACGGGGCATATTGAGAGCAGAAGAGGAAGGCATAGCACTATATGTGTTTGAAGAAGATGCGGAATACGAATCGCATATCTCGGCGCTGTGGCTGGGGAAGTACGAGGAGATAAATACTTTCACCAAAGCACAGCTGCAGGCAATGAACGGAAAGTATGTAGGGGTAACAGGCAGCATCGCAGCGACAAAATACGGGCCGACAGGGGATTACAACTGCGAAATGACAAACATAGAGAACGTAGCGGAGGTGGAAGCGGTCAATCCGCTGCCAAGCGAAAGTCCAGGGGAATGAGGAAAAGGGCACAAAGATGTGCCCTTTTTTCTATATGGTTTGGTAGAATGAAGATGAAGAGGTACTAGGCTGGACAACAGCGGGACGTACTACCTGGGGAGCCGGCACTACGACCCGAACACCGGGCGGTTCCTGCAGCAGGATACGTTTAAGGGAGACATCTACAGCCCGTGGACACAGAACCTGTACACCTACACTTCCAACAACCCGGTGAACTATGTAGACCCGACGGGACATTCACTGCTAGGCATTCTTGCAGGAATAGCGGAAGCTATGAAAGCATACAAGGAAGAACTGGATAAAGCAGAAACCGTTGCGCAGACGGAAAGCAAAGGGAAGACAAAGAGCAATAGAGGAACGGGATTCAAACACAGACAAGCGGCAATCTACGCAATGAACAAGATGGTGATGGTGGAAGCAGATAAAATAGGAGCAGAGAAGGAAATAGGGGCATTTGTATACGAAGGAGAGGACGGGCTGTTTTATGTGTCCAATACGTTTACAGGAATGGGAAACAAGGTATATACAGAGCATGTCAACGCAGAATTGAACAATCTTGGCCTGTTGACAGAGAATATGAGTACGGACGATTATCCTGCCATCGATTTTACGCATTCACACTTATACTACGATATGAGAAATGATGCACAAACGATTATTGTGGGGATTGATGAGGCCCGCGATATAGTTGATAATTCAATAAGGCCAAAAGAAAAACCACTGTCGCAGGCAAAGAATTGGGATGGACCGTATACACGTCATGGTTCAATGGACGATTGGAAGATTATCAAAGAACAACAGATGAATAGAGCGAAATACAAGCTAAACTCCTTTGGGATCATAGCGCCTAAAGGCACGAGATATACAGGGCAATGGAATGAGCCGGAGACCAAATACTTCAACTGAGGAGAAAAACGATGAAAAAGCATATAGGAACAATGGCTTTGGCATGCATGGTGATATTTTCACTATGCATGCCGGTAGCGAAGATGGAGTCAAAAACTGGAGGGGACACCGATAATAATGATGACGGGGGATATATGTTTGAGACAATCCTTTCAAGAAATGAAGATATACAGGGAAGGCCTACATATATAGAAGGATACTATAAATTGTACGATGATGGATTGGCATTGTACTATTCAAAACAGGATTATTTGTATGATACACGGGAGAATGCGGTTTGGTTGCCCGAACGCAAAGATTACCCATTGGAAAAAATGATGGCATATGCTACTGACTTTATTTACTCGGATGAGCAGATGATAGTGGTAATGGCAGTGATTGATGATATAGGGAAAGAGAATGAGTATGCGGCTACGGCTACCTATATTGATTTAGAAAACATTGCTGCGGATCCAGTCTATCAAAACGCGAACCATCTAAAATCCAAAAAAGAAATAAAGTACAGAGAAGAAGAAGCGCGGAGGGAGCCTCTTGATGTATCGTTTTATCGGTTGGTGGGAGATCCTTGGCAGTTTGATGGAAAGAAGATTCGGGTAGAATGTGTGAAACGATATGATGATTATGTAGGCGTAACACGTGACTTTCTGCCTTGGGGAAGCACGGTAGGGCCATTAATGATGACCCGTTTTTTTCAGGAGGACGAAGTGTGGGAACGCATAGTAAATAGACATAGGAGATACGGTGCAAAAGATTCTCCCGATGTATATATTCCGATTGCTACTGAAGAGTATCATATTTTTATGACGGCAATGTTTTATCTGTATGAACCTCATGAAACTAGAGATGGAGAATTTCTAGGATATAAAATGTCGTATAAATATGAGATGATAGATGAAGAAATTCATGAGAGAGATTTAGACAACTATAAAAAAGTACTGATGGAAAAGGAGTAATACTCAATGAAAACATGGCTGAGAATATGCCTGGCATGTATAAGTATGATGGTTTTAGGAGGATGCAGCGTCCAGAATAAGATGCAGCCGCAGGAAAAAGATCCCAACGAAGGCGAACGCATTTCCCTGATAGCGATCATCACGAAGCCGGAAGAGTATGACGGAGTGCGGGCAACGGTACGGGGCATATTGAGAGCAGAAGAGGAAGGCATAGCACTGTATGTGTTTGAAGAAGATGCGGAATACGAATCGCATATCTCGGCGCTGTGGCTGGGGAAGTACGAGGAGATAAATACTTTCACCAAAGCACAGCTGCAGGCAATGAACGGAAAGTATGTAGGGGTAACAGGCAGCATCGCAGCGACAAAATACGGGCCGACAGGGGATTACAACTGCGAAATGACAAACATAGAGAACATAGAGGAGGTGGAAGCGGTCAATCCGCTGCCAAGCGAAAAGGAAGGCGGAAATTCACCATATGTGGAGGAATGAGAAAAAGGGCACAAAGATGTGCCCTTTTTCTATATGGTTTGGTAGATTAAGAAATAAAGTATGCGATGAAGAAGGCAGGGATACAGAAAGCTTTGATGCGCTAAAGCGCGCGGACAAGAGAGAAAAAGAGCTGGGAAAAGAGCTTTCTGGGCAGTCTGGGGGGAGAAATGCCAACAAGGATGAATTGGCAAAAAGCTCGTATAGAGTTCTCGCGGAATTGCCGTTGCTGACGGATGTGGAGGCAGCGCCGGGCAGGCGGTTTATAGACGGGGCATATGAATGGATCGGGGATACGATATCGGACAACAGTGCAATGGTAGAGTGTGGCTTCCTATCAATGGCCGGGCTGCGCCTTTCCAAAGGCCGATGCTTTGGGATTCCCGCATGATGTTGAAGACCATGCCAGCCTGGCGGCTACCTGCCTGAGCGCTGATTTTTCCTTTGTGCAATGCTGCCATGTAAACGGAAAGGGGCGGCGTTGCATAAGGTAAAGTGGAAGACTCTTTACAGGAGGAAAACAGCATGGAAGCATTGTCGGAATATATTGTGGTCATCGTCATGGCCATCTGCCTGGCGGTGGGCTATATCATCAAGCACTTTCTGCCGATGGATAACAAATGGATTCCGCTCATCATGGGCGTGCTGGGCATCGTTATCAATATCTGGGTCAGCGGCTGGGCCTTTACGCCGCAGATCCTTTTGGGCGGGCTTGCCAGCGGGCTGGCGGCCACAGGCGCTTTTGAGCTGATAAAAAATATGGCGGGCAGGCAAAAATAAATCGACGCTTAAAGGCCGGGGAACCGGCCTTTTTTTGATGGAAAACATTGACGCCGCGCCGCGCCCGTATTACACTGAACACGACAAACATCTATGGTGGAGGGAAACCTCTGAAAAGGGAAGCAGGTGAAAAGCCTGCACAACAGCCATTACTGTAAATGCTTACAAGAAAGCAACGGCCATTGGGCAAGAGGGCTTGCCCGAGAAGGCGCTTTTAAGGACATAGCATGAGTCAGGAGACCTGCCATAGCGTGTAAGCCGGGTCCTGGGCAAGGGGGACGGGGTGCTTTTTGTGTCGTCAAAAGGGTGGTCTGCTCTTTTTCGTATGCCAAAATGCGTCGTTTGCTCCATACAGCCGGGGCCAAACGGCGCTTTTCTTATGGGAAAAGCGGGAAAAGGAGGAGACATATGAAACGCAAACGAAACAGGCGCGCATCCTGGTGTTTGGCGCTGTGCATGCTGTTGACAACGCTGCAAACGCCGCTCTTGGCGTTGGCGCAGGGCGAAAATGAGGCACAGCCGACGGCAACGCAGACACAGCCGGCCGAAACGCCGCAGGAAAGCGTTGGTGCACAGCCAACACAAGCGCCGGCCGATACGCACAAGGCCCTGGCGCCGCGGCAGGCACAGGCGGCGCTGCAAACGGACGAGGCAGGCACGGTGCTCATCCAAAGCGCGGACGATTTTGCCGCTGTGCTGGCCGATCCTGCCGCTTATGCGAAAAAGGATATACGGCTGACAGCTTCGGTGGATATGGCGGGGCGCACGGCACAGCCCTTGGGAAACCAGGATGACCCGTATACCGGCACGTTTGACGGCGCTGGCCATACCATATCCAACCTGACCATCCAGAGCGACAGCGGATGCGCAGGATTGTTCGGACAGCTGAACGGGACGGTGAAGGACTTAACGCTGTCCGGATGCACGATCACGGATACCAACGAGACGTATGCCAAGGGCATCGGCGGCTTGGTAGGCTGCAACAAGGGCGAGATCCAGCATTGTACGGTGAAAAACAGCACCATCACGGCCCGCTATCAATCCGTAGGCGGCGTTGTAGGAACCAACGAAGGCAGCATTGCGGATTGCGCGGCGGTGCACAATGCCGTAACGCTGAAAGCCAGCGCCGCTACGATGGGCTATACCGGCGGCTTTGCAGGCAGCAACAATAGCAACGGCAGCATTGCGCAATGCTATGTGGAGGGCGGCACGGCAGCTTACGAAGGGGCCAAGGGCAAAGGAGCGGCCATTGGGGGCTTTGTGGGCGCAAGCGCCGCGTCCTCCAGCAAAATACAGGCTTGCTACAGCACGGCAGACGTTGTGTCTGCCGGCGAAAAGGCGGGAGGCTTTGCAGGGCGCGCCTATAGCGGAACGCTGGAGAATTGCTTTGCTACGGGCGCCGTGACGGCCGACAAATACGTCGGCGGGTTTGCTGGCGAGCTGTCCTGTACCATCAGCGCATGCTATGCCACCGGGGATGTAACGTCAACAGGCACAAACAACTACTTTGGCCGCTTTTATGGGGATGGCTTCCCAAGCGCGAGCAACTGCTATTATTTGACGACCTCCTCTGTGACGGGCAACGGCACGGAAAAGACGCAAAGCAGCAAGTTTACCGGCCAATCGCCGGAGGCGCTCCAGCAAGCGGCGCCCCTGTTGGGCAGCGCGTGGACGGCGGACGAAACCCACAACAACGGCTACCCATACCTAAAAAACGTAAAAGCGCCGGCAAACGGCGGCGCGCCTTCCGGCCCGGTGCAGCTGGTACCGCCCTCCGGCCTGGCCTGGAATAAGGCGGTGGTATCCTGGCAGGCAGTGCCGCAGGCGGCCGGCTATACCGTGCGCCTGTACCGGCAGATGCCGGGCGGCGATGTGCTGGTGGGTACGTATGAAAACGTTGCGGAGCTGTGCTATGACTTTACGCAGATCATCGTGCAGAGCGGCGATTATTATGTGACGGTACAGGCCATGGGAGACGGCGCGGCAACGGCGGACAGCAAGGTATCCGCGCAAAGCCCCGTTTACACCTTTGTAAACCGCGATGAAGAGGGCTATATCCTGATCCAAACGCCCGAGGAGCTGCTGGCCCTAGCGGAAAAGGACGCGGACCTGAGCCAAAATTATAGGCTGGCAGGCGATATCGATATGACGGGCGTGGCGGGCAAGGCCATCGGCAAATACACCACCGGCAGCGACGCCAAGCCCTTTACCGGCATTTTCGACGGCAATGGATACAGCATCAAGCACCTTTGGCTTTCAGGCGAGGCGCTGTTCTCCTATGTGGGGGAAACGGGCGTGGTGCGCAACTTGACGCTGGAGGACGCCTCCGTTGAATATACAAAGAGCGACGGCCAAACGCCCGCGGCGCTGGTATCGCGCAACAAGGGCGTTATAGATCATTGCTTTGTACTAAACAGCGCGGTGGTCTCGCAATATAACGCCTGCACTGGCGGGCTGGCGGGGCTGAATGAAGGCTGGATCAGCCACAGCGGCGTGGAAGGCGGCAGCGTGGCCTGCAAAAGCGCATACAGCACCAAGATCGGCGGGTTTGTCGGCCGCAACCTGGGGCGCATCGACCAGTGCTTTGCCACAGCCTCCGTTTCCGGCGCCAAATGGGTCGGCGGGTTTGCAGGCGGCCAGGAGGGCGGTACGGTTTCAAACTGCTATGCCCTGGGCACCGTGACGGCTGCGAGCGATGCGGCCGGCGGGGTTACAGGCTTTTT
>OGQL01000135.1_pt1 | contig 58343 bp, 103 predicted proteins | sample 1553211 | NCBI WGS metagenome assembly OGQL01 (sample SAMEA2579942, study PRJEB22360) | human gut metagenome
CATTCGCATCCTTTTCTGTTACCGTTGAAAAATCAAGTGTTAATGGGATTGCTTCGTTGGGCTCTCTCTTTAAAATCTGAACATCTCCTGCGTATGAAGTCTTTTCATACTGCATATTCATTTCCTTTGCCATTTCTTACCTCCTGCTATTACTGAATGTAATGTGATAAAACGTCATTGTTCTTAGGTGCATTAGATATAAGGCTTTCTGCTATTTTTTCAGCATTTGTCTTATTGTCTGCACCACCTTTATTACTGCCGCCGCCTGGAATATCCTGATTTTTAGCAATCTCCTGTTCCTTAGCCTGTGCCGCAGCGGTTTCTTTTTCGGACATAATCTTGCCAAGTTCGGTGTAATCAAGGCTTCCATCATCTTTAACAACTGCCTTTGCCTGTTCAGCAGTAATCTTAAAATTAGTCATAGCTGCTTCTCTCTGGTCTCTGATAGCGTTAGATTTCTGTAAATCAGCTATCTGCTGATTAGCTGTATCTAATGCCTTATTTGCCTTTTCAAGCTCTGTCAGATTGCCAGCCTGTATTTCATCAAGCTGTTTCTGTAAGTCGTCTGCTGTGTCAGCCTTAGCCTTGTACTGCTTTGCCTTGTTTTTCTCCGTAGCAACTTCTGAATTGTTCTGATTAAGAAGATTAGTAATCTGTTCATCTGTTGCTTCTGGAAAAAGTTTTAATACATCTTCTCTTGTCATAATTACCTCCGTTAAACACACGCTTTTGTTACCGCAGGTCGCTCCTGCTGTGTTTTCTGCTATTTACCGCATAGCTGCAAAATGTATAAAATAAAAGCAGCTACCGATTATTCGATAACTGCCTTATTTTGCTGATTGTTATTGAGTTGATTAACTATCTTTTGCGCTTTTTGTTCTTGTGCTTCCACATCATCAATAGTCTTATATATATTATCAAGATATGGTTTTGATAACAGGAATGTCTTTTCCGCATCTCCCCATAAACCAACTGTCTTAATCGCTATAAGTGGATGTATGCCGCTTTGAAGCAGCACTGTAAGTGTCTGTGCTTTAGTGTACATATTATCCTGTGGACTGTGATTTATCTGTACATCAAAATCTCTGACCGACAACTTTAAATCTTCTCCTGCGAGTCTCAAGATGTTAAGAACCACTACAGCCAGTCGCTTTTCACATGATTTAATAAGAGGGTCTTTTAATTTTGCTCTTGATTTTGAGAAATCCCATCCATTTCTAAGTTCAACCGCTCCCTGTGTGTCTCCACCTGTATTACCTTGTTTGTTTGGAATAGCCAATATAGATAAAGCATTGTCTACAAAATCCTCTTTGGCTACTTGGCTTTGCGTTTGATTAAGCTCCTGTGTCATAATATCGACATCAGACTTGTTATCTTTATTCATTGACTTAACAACCAATGCATGGTTTTCTTTCATTTTTTTAAAAGTCTCTTCGTCGACTTCACAATTCACGAACTTAACCCAATATTCAACAAACTGCTGTATGCTATCCATTCTGTTGGACTGCATATTATTGGTTGCATCAAGCATACCTATAATAAGTTCAATGTCAGAAAGTCTTTCGTGATTATTCGGAAATTCTACAATAGGGATTTCGCCATATGTATGTAGTTTTGCTTCAACTACTTTGCTGTCAACAATTCTGAAAGACATAGTGTCTGAAAATGCCATCTTATACCAGTTTCCATCTTCGTCTTTAAGTTCCTGCACAACAAGTATCTGTTCTTCAGTACTCTCATTATAAATAGCATAAGTATTAAGGGGCGTAGGTGCTACAATTCTGAATGGTACATCTCCTTTTTTAGGTTGGACTGCTTTAAAAGATGTTCCTGTTGCCGACTGCCACTCTCCAGCTTTAATATCTTTTTCTTGCTTATTGGCATCTGTCATAAAATCATTAAGTTTATCAACCGCTTTATTGATAGTTTCATCATCTTTGCGGCTAATAAACTGGATTGGCTCGCCATAGCTTTGTCCTACCTTGAATTGAACCCATTCATAAGCGTGGTTCTCGACAATTTTATTAATTATATCTTCATTAGACAGCTTGGTTCTGTATAAAACAGGTTGGTCGCCCTTGTAGTAATTCCACAGATACTTAATAACTGGCTTATTCCAATTAAATACACCTATAGTACTTCCAATAACCTTAACAACATTGTTAGCAGTTATTGTGCCTACATTCGTATATGCGATTTTTCTACCATAACAACCTCTAACAAGGTCTTGAAAATACATTGTGTTCATATCTTGCTCCTAATAAAATGTCATACCGCTTGAACTTCTGCTTTGTGGTATTTCCTTAATTTGAAAATCATCATCATCGTTAGGCACATACCATATCCATTTGTGGCAATGCTTGCACGCTAACTTATGTGTTCGTGGATCTTTGCTGTCTGCCTTAGTTAAGAACTTGTGGCAGTTCGGACACATTATTGATTTATCTTTATTCATATAAAAATTCATATTTCTACCTCATTGCATAACAAAAGCACCGCCGCAATTAAGCAACGGTGCTTTCGATAAGGATGTGTTTATGAAGAAACATCTTTGTGACTTCTTACAGATATACTATACCACACCGGCAATGTGACATTCTATGACATCTTTTACAGATATTCACTCCCATATTTATCTTCAAAGGCTTGTAGTGCTTTAGCGTGTATTCTGTGTACTTGTCTCCAGCACCAGCCTGTTTCATTTGCAATTTTTTCAAATGTAAACTTTCTGACATATCTTAGAAACAATACTGTATAATAATCTTCATTGTTTATCTGTTCTATCTGCTCTATTATTTTATTTTTTACATCAATGTATTTGTCTATAAGTTTATCAAGGCTTTCTTCCATTTGTTCAAGTCTGACATATCCGCAGCCTGTTTTGTCCGGATCTGATGATGACATGACCCTTTCTTCATTAACAACCGCTGAAATGCTGTATGATAATTCTTTATACTGTGTTATTTCTATCAATTTATTATCAATTATCTTGTTGTAATAACTTATCTGATTCAGATAATCCTTAGTTGTCATAGTGGATTAATACCTCCTAAATGGATTTATAGCAGCTTCAACTTTAGCTGTTCTATTACCTTGTGTCATTCTTAGTGCAAAGTTTGAGAAAACATCTGGAACATCATCTAATTGTTTTTTGCCTGATACCGAATATTGCTTTAACAGTGACATCATCACTCCGTATGGCTCATTAGGCTTATAAAGTGATGCGTCTTTAAAAATAATATGTTGTAATATCCAGTTAGAACATTGGAATATCCTTGCTTCCTTATTCGTTTCGGTCGGTGTATCAGTAATGTTACATATCCAACCTACACTCTCAACACGCTTATTAACTTCCATAGCCACTCTATCACCGCCAGCATTACGTTCAAATTCACACTCTTGTACTTTATTATTCACAAGTACTGCTGCGGCATTTCTGTATTGTTCTTCATAATCCGCTGTGTTATCGCATACACAATCAATACAGTAATAATCTTCTCCGTATTTCTGTAATACCGGTAGTACAAAGTAATCCGTACCTTTGCCCTTAGTATCGCATTGAGCTGTGATAATTTCTGGTTCTCCGTGTGGCAGATTAAGGTATCTGCGGATTTTATCGTCCGGGAATAATAAGCCCTCACGTTCTATAGGGTCTTGTTTATACAGACAGCGATATGAGATTTCATCCATAAGCAGCTGAATATCTTCAAAATCCTTTACTGTATAGCCACCAAATTCAAAGTCAAAATTACTTTCTCCTGTTACTGGGTCTACATCAGGTACGGATATTACTTTAACTCGTTTGTTTCCCTCATAAGCTTGTATAATACGTCCTATTACGTCTCTAACGCTCCACCTTGTAGCAATATGTATTTCTTTACATGGGTTTCCATCCTCGTCCGGTATCTTTCTTTGTCGTGCATCTACTGCATATTTATCCCACAATTTATCAAGATAGGTTGGGTTTAGTGCTTCTTCAATGCCGCCTATCATATCATCAACTAGCAGAAATTTATTGGCTCTGACTTTACCGGCATTTTTACTGCCGACAGATGTACATTGTACAGATTGAAATGGCTTATATTTTCCTACGTTAAACTGTTCAAGTTTTGCATTTGTACTTGTTACTTCAAGTCCAGGGAACACTTCTCCCCATGTATACTCGTCAGCGTTTGTGACAATATCGTATACTCCATCATAATACATTCGTGTAATGTCTCCGCTGTGTGAATAAAAAAGGTTATATCCGTTTGAGTACCAACCTATAACCGCAGAATGGAAAAACTTTTCGATTGTGGTTTTTCCTGTTCCGGGTGGGAGAGAAATACATAAAATATCATATTTATCATCAATCATGCCTTGTAATGCTTCTATTAAGCCTATTTTGATAAACTGTTTTCTTCTCGGCATATAGAATCTTTCTTTAGGTTCACGTTTCTTTTCTATGTATCTAAAAAAACTGTCAACAACCTTGTTTTGCGCTTCAATCAGTAAAATATCGTAAAACCAATTAATCAGCTCATATTCCGTTTTATTTGCAAACGCATACTTTTCTAAATTCCAAATTGTACCGCCTGTTTTAGTCATGCAGAAGCCCTCTATAAGCTCTTTTGCCCTCTTAGTAAGTTGTAGTCCATACTCAATATCTTTCTCGCCGTTTATGGCTACACTGCAAGCGTCTACATAGGCATCAATTACCTGTTCATCTATTCCATTTCTCTCTATGTAATTTTCATATCCATTGATTGTAGAAATAAGGCTTTGACTAACCATAAGAAAAGCACCTCCACTTTTCAGCAAAGGTGCTTATAGACCTCTGCCTATAACTGTTTTAGGGTAGCGGCTAACTCTATTTGTTAGCCGGTAAAATTTTGTTAGAATAATACGTCACGGACAGCCGGATGTAATTTCTGCAAAAGTGCATTGTAATTATCAATTACATACTTTGCTGGAATCATATATGCTTTAATACCATATATTTCCGCAGTCTGTCTTTCAATATGACAGCCGTTCCAATCATAGCTTTCACATATTCCAATAAACACATCAGCCTGTGCCAGCTTCTTAAGACTTTCACCTAAATACCATACAGCTTCATTGTTGTTTTTAGGTGGATTATCCTCGATATAACTGTCGATAAGTTCTAATTCCTCGCCCTCGTATATTTCAGCAATCTTTTTCATTTTCTGAATACTTGCTTTGATTTCTTCCTCTGTTCTGCCTTTCATCGGCACACTTACAAATAACTTCTTCATAGCTTCTATCTCCTTTTCTATGTTTTATCAGCCTTTAACTTTCTAAGGTTAGCGGCTACAATCAATTTGTAGTCGGTAATATCACTTAATCAATATCTGCAATGCTTTCTACAAAGCAATTGTAGTAGATATATCTCTTGCCGTTAAAATCAAACTTGACATATCCACCATCATTTGTATCAATATCAATCTTTCCTTCATATGTTGCAAGTTCTTTACCATCTGCTGTATATACAGTAATTGTTCTCTGCATACCACCATTGATATTACTCTTAAAATCAGTTACGCTTCTTTCCCATTGTGCGGTACATCCGGTCATTCCTAAGCACAATGTCAATCCTAATACAATTGCTATAATTTTCTTCTTCATAATAATTCCTTTCTACTGATAATCAGCAATTATTTATTTTAATTCATCTGCTGTAACTATATGCAAAATTCCATAATTACCTTTATCAAAACTATCTCTTGCGTTTTCGTGACATCTTGTGCGTAGTACATTTAATGCACTTTTAATATTGCTATTGCAAATAGCCTTAGCAATGTCAGAAAATGGTTGTGGGTTGTCTAGTCTTGAATTAGCTTCCGCTATAGAGCAATGCTTATATTGTATTATTGCGTCCATTGCAAAGTCTCTGTCCAAATTAACACCCAAAAATCTGTCTGTAACTGTATTCCATATGGCATATAAGTTATCTACATCATCTTGTAATGCAACTATTAACATAATCTCACTCCTTTTTCTCATTATTCGCTAATGATTTTGTTTCCTCTAGAATTTTCATTGCTAATGCTCTTGAAAATTCATAATTATTTTTCGGGTATCTGCCTAGAATTGATTTTGCGTACTCATTGACTGCATCAACTGAAATATCAATGTCAATAGTCATATCGTGAAATTCAGATGTTTCTATCGGTTTGCCATCATCATCGCCGATATGTTTAACATTATCAATCTTTCTGAATGTTTTCTTATCAATGCACAACACTTTTTCGCAAACATCAATACATTCTTTTTTCTTTTCGTCATTGGCACACTTGCCATCCGCATTGTATCGACAAGTGGTAAAATTACAATTATTCATTTTTGATACACCCCATTCTGCCACATATGTAATGGCTTCTTGTATCAGCGATTGTTTTACAATCAATAACATTGCCCTTGTTAAGGCAAGTTTCAAGATATTCGCATTTATCACACTCTGTATCTTTTTCTCTATATTTTCTCGGCTTGTATTCCTTGAAATCCTTGCACTTGTGATTTAGGCTTGTATCATTTCCTTTGGTGCAAGTGTAAACGGGATATTCTTCTCCTGTTTCTTCGTCAAAAATATAATCTTCTTCGCTGAATTTACATTTTGAACAATCACTCATTCCTCATAAACCTCTCAAAATCTTTCCTGCACTTAGGGCATAAATCATATGTTCTTTCTAAAAATTTATATCTACGGACACTCTTGATTTCAAGGCACATATCATTATCTTCAAAAGTGGGAACTATATCTCCGCAACATCCAACTTGCTTAAATCTAACTTCTTTCCAGCTCTTAGGTATTATTTCTTTTCCGCACCTATCACAAGTGTGCCATTCTTTTTGATGTTTCATTCTTCTACCGCCTTAATATCCGCCATTAAATTCCGAAAGCCATTCTTTCAGCTCTACATGTGCCTTAGCAAAGCAAAGTTCCATGTCACCATCATTTTCATCGACAATTACTACATCTTCGCCATTACACCTAGCTTTAGGGTAATCATCAGCACAGCCTTTTTTATAAATCAAAATATTCCAATCACATATTTTGCTATAAGTAATTTCAAGATGCATCGGAAAGTCTTTTGCTTTATCGTCAAAAAATTTTAAAAATTCATTCATTCTTCCACCAACTTTCTGCCGCAGATAGGGCAATAAGCTATTTTCATTACCATTTCAACATTCATATCTTTACTGCTACACACTGCAAAGGACGGACATTTATTCAAGTTGCATGTAATTACAGGTTTATTTGACAACTTATCAATCTTAAACTTGCCATAATGTGTTATGACAGGAAATTTTTCCTCGCAAAATTTACACATATTACACCTCAACCTCATATTTCTTAAAATAGTTTCCAATATCTTTAGGTATCTCAACACCTAGTTCTTTTGCCCTTTTAATACATTTGTCTTGCGGATAAATAATATGTATTTTTGTATCTCTGTAGGTTGTACAGTCTATCCCAGAACTATATTTTGCACATTTTTCTCTGTATTCACATATATCGCATTCGGTATTTTTCTCTTTATATTTTTTCGGTTTGTATTGTTCAAAGTCTTTACACTTATAATCAAGTGATGTATTATTCCCTTTTTGGCATCCATAAAACGGATATTCTTCTCCCGTTTCTTCATCAAAAATAAAATCCTCATCACAATATTTGCAAATTGAACAATCTTTCATATTACACCTCAAATCTTCGTAAATATATCCAAATCATAGTTATCTCTGACATAGTCAACAACTTCCTGTAATTTGCCCTTTACAAATTCATCATTGGCAATATCTGGGTGTGCATAAAACATGCAACTGCCTTTCTTTCCGTCTGTTTTATATTTACGATAATTAAATATCATTGTAAAAAGTGGTATTTCTGTCAGATTCTTTGTCTTGTGTCTTATCCAACGATTAGCAATTCTCTTAATCATCATTCTTCCCCCATAAATTATCTGGTAATTCCTCGCCGCCATAAATCTTGTTAGCGTATTTCTTAAATGTCGGTACGCTACAGCCTGCTACTTTTGCTGCCTTTACCTGTGAAACCTGCCCCGATATGTACAGGTTAATTGCTTCATAAAACTTATCTTTGTTTAGTGGGTGTACGCCCATAGCCATAATAATCACTCCTTTACATTTCTATAAATCTATTTGCCAGCTTGCCAAGATATTCAGCATTGGCAAAATGTGTTATTGAGTAGTTGGTGCTTTCTCTATGTTCTCTGATGAAATGGTCGTTAATCATTCTCTGTAAAACTGTAATGCCCTTATCGTCTGTTTCGTATATATCATCAGAATTGAAATGTCCGTGTTCTGTATCTGTGATAGTTGATAGGACAAAACATACATTCTTTAATGTCTTATCTGTAAGTATTGGGTGTACTTTATGGAAATAGATTTCATATAACTGCATATACATCTTAAATCCATCCTTAACGCAATCACATATAGCTAAATTAGCTATGTCGTTGTCACAGATGTTGTTGAACCTATCAACCATATCTTTTTCTTTAAGCAACATTTCATCTCTTGTGACCGCTCTTGCCGTCGGTTTCTCTGAAAACGATGTATGTACCTCTCCATCAATGTTAATTGATGTATTATCCTTATTAGTAATTTCTGAATTATAATCTCTGTTTAAGTAATCTATGTTAGTATTATCTGGTATTGCTTCGTCACTAGCTTGTGTTTGATTTTCCATTGGCTCATTATTGATTACGCACTCGTGCACAATGGTTTTTTCATTTTCTGGAATTTCAATTTTATAATCGCTTAATGGATAACCATTCTTTTTAAGGTCTTTTGCAATATTTACAAGATTTACCCTATATTGTAATGTTCTATCCCACTTATATTTAGGGTTATTTCGCTTTGAGATATAACCCATATTCACCAAATCACTGATATATCTTCTTATCTGGCTTGCAGATAAACCTAGCATAACCTCATCGGCTAATTCTTCGGCGGTTTTATATATCCAACCATAGAAAAGCTCTCTTTCCTCTTCGCCATTGCTCTTTGCAATCTCATTTTCTTTTTGAATAAACTTATCTGCATCCGATACTCTTTCAGACCAATAGATAAACTGATTGAGAATGATTGCTTTTCTATAATCGTTTGTTATTGATAATAAATCTTCTCTGATTACAGCCTTTTTAATTCTAACTTCCGCCATATTAAACACCATCCTTTCTACTGATTTTGTATAAAGAATGAAATTCATAATGACAATTAGGACATATCCTTACAATTTTTGTTCCGCCCATTGATTTTGGTATTGGATAATGGTGTTCGTTTATAACATTGCAACCGCAACCACACCATCCGCATTTAAACTTACAATTATGTTTACTTTTTAAAACAATTTCTTTTGCTTCTTCCGGCTTTATTTTATCTGCTGTTATATAGCCTTTGTCGAGAAGAAAGCTTAAAGACCTTTGTATTGTTTTTATTGAGAAAAATGGTAAATATCTCTTTTGAACATAGGCTAAATCCTGTTTATTAAATAAATCAATGTTGTTTTCTTTTTTAGCCTTTTTGATTTCTGTATAGACTACTGAATTGTGTAATCCTATTTGTTCTGCCAATCCAATATCTACTTGCAGTGTGTTTTTTGAATTAAATAAATCTTTTACCGTCATAAATTACCTCCTACGAAAGATAATAAGAGCGTACCGCCTTATTCGCTCAACTCTACGATTAGTAATAACAACAAACAGGCAGTCGTAGTTCTGCTTTTCGCTTCGTCAAGCTAGTTTGTTGTAATTGGATAGACAGGACTTGAACCTGTGACTACTTGAATAAATCAAGCGTTACTCCCAACTGAACTACTATCCAAAATACCGCCTGTAACGGCTATCAAGGGAAAATGCAATAATATTTTGGGGGATATTGAGAAGAACCTTGATAAGTTGATTTTCACACCTCTGTATGAGGTAAGCCTTTCCGAGTGGTCTTGCACCACCCTTAACTGAATCTCCAAGAAAGTACATGAAAGGAGGACTACCCTGTAAAATGCAAAACATGGTAGTCTACGATAAAAGTAAGACAAACTACCCCAGTGGGATTCGAACCCACGCTAACGGAATCAAAGTCCGGTGCCTTACCGCTTGGCTATGAGGCATTGATATGGCTATTCTGACAATTCTATGTATTTGTCAATGTACCACTTAGCTTTTTTAATATCTTCTAAGCCATTCTTGTTGCCAGTGCGGTAGTTATACTTAAAAGCATTAAGCAAGCAAAATGTCTTTACAGCTTCAACACCAAATATCTCAAGCATAACATCTATGCACTCATATTTACCGGTTGCATAATGGCTTGGATGATTAACATTGTCATTTACCGGCTTTTCATTGACGCTAGGTGCAACATCTTTGAGAGGTGTAAAATTGTTATTTTCCCCACCACTTACAACGCAATCATTACATGGTCGCTGATTGAATAGTTTCAGCCTATTTTCACAATTAAGGCACATATTTATTATATTTCTTGATTTCATTAGACATCACCTGCCTGTCTGTGATTAGCTTTGTAAGTATCAAATCCCTCTGGGTATCTTGCTTTCAGCTTATCAATGTTAATCTGCATGATTTCATCAAGGTTCCAACCGAAGGATTCACAAAGCATTGCAAGATACCAACAAATATCGCCAGCTTCTTTCTTTGCGTGGTCAATATCAAGCTGTTTCTCGTGGAAAATCCATTTTTTAATTATGTCGTTAAACTCTCCAACTTCACCGGATAATCCAAGACAAGCATTGAAGATGCCACCAAAATCAAGATGTTGTTCGTCTTCTGCAATCAAATTTTGCTGTAAAAGATATTTCATATCGCACGTTAACATATTTTCAAGTATTCTGTCTGTTGCTTTGCAATCATTTGTCCGCATAGCTAATGCCTGATACTCATTTCCGGTCATATATCATTCTCCTGTCCGAAACACTCTTTTTTGTTTTTAAAAATTTTTTGGAATTTACTCGGCTGAATTAGCCGTTTTCTGATGTGTTTATTGAATATCTTGTGAATAATTAAGATGTGTCTATTATACACCTATCTATCAGATTTGTACAGTAGATTTATTGATTATATTATATGGGTTATTATCAAAGCTATATATTAATAAATATAATGGTTATTGTATATAGTTTAATAAATTATTATTGGTTGGTTATGTATATATAAATATATATAATAAGCCTTTTTATCTTTGAGGTTGGAAAAGCGACTTAGTTGGGCGTGCAATGCGTGTATATATAACCCCCACGCCCTGCGTTTGTGAATAATGCACAATGAAATTAGCCAGAGCGGAGCCATTGCACAATGAATAATTATCACGCAATCGCTGTCAATCCGCTTGTTTACTGGCTTTATCGTACTTTTATCGTTCAAATGTTCTGTTTTATCACTTCGCTAAAGTCTAATTTAGCGAAGTGCAATTATCGGAAGTCAAAACGCTAGAACCCGCTTGTTTACTGACTTTGTGGGATTTCTTGTACATCTTGCACAATGATTTCTTGTTGTGCAATTTGACGAGCATTAGAGCCTTGAGCGTCTCCGGATGTGCCAAGCTGCGGAAGGTCTGCGGCTGTTTTAATTGTCTTTGTGGTGCTTTCTCTGCTGACACCGGGAAGATTCCAAGCAAAATGTCTGTTGAGTATTGCGAGGATGCCGACAGGGTTTTTGTTGCCGGTTGCAAGCTTGTTTGATAAACTTTCTTCACGAAAAATCCGCAGTTTTTGCACGATATCGAAGCCTTTTGTACTTAGCTTTCTCTCATCTGCTCCCCAGTCCATTAATGTATCGTAATTAATACCTGTTAATAAACTATATCCCATTATGCTACATTCTTTATCATATACAGAACATAAATAATAATATATATATAATATATACTCTAATTTATCTAAATCATACATATAAAAATTACTGTTCATAATACAATTAGTATTATTTTTATTAATATTCTTATTTAACTTTAATATACTTTTATCACTGAAAACGTATTTATTTATATACATTAGGGCAGCATTCCACCTGCTTTGTGGCTCTTTGGTCATGTCTTCGATGTTGTGCTCTTCGCAAAACTGCGACAAATAAAGCTCTATGTCATTCTGAAATACTTCGGGTGTATCTGGTGTTCCTTGTAATTTCTCCACATGTTCCCCTTTCTGCTAGATCTGCTCCAGCTAATTATATTTTATATGCGCTAATAACATAAAAATAACCCGATAACAATATTAATATTATCGGGTGTAAATCTTATATTTAATTATTAGCAATATAATAACACAATAAATATAATTAATCAATAGGCATTAAAAAAGCGATGTATAACAATATACACCGCTTTATAATTATAACATGTTTTTAATAACTCTTATTTCAAGCTCTTCTGGGGCAATGTCACCAGCTTCTATCTGTTCAAGCTGTTCTTCTGTTGCTTCGATTTCAAACGCTTTAAAGCTGTCCGCCGTTCCTGACTTAAATCTTTTCTGCTCTCTTTCTGTGAGCCTGTTCCATTCTTTATCAAGATATTTTTCGGCTTCTTCTGCTGTGTTATGTCTTAATACTTCACCAATCATTCCCTCGTTGTATATGCTCGTGTAATATGCTTTCATATCGTCCACCTTTTACCCTTTCTTAATTGTTTTCTTTTTCGCATTCAAACCCGAATAAAATATCGCTTGCCAGCTCTTCGCTGACTTCCTCTTCTGTGATTGGCTTTCTGTTTTCTGCTCCAATCACTTCATCAAGACTTGCGTCTATGTCTGCAAGTGCCTTTTCTCTGCTAAATCCAAGCTCAACAACTTTGTTTAATAATTCGATTGTTTTCATCCTTTCCACCTTTCAGCCTTTCGGCTGTCCTTTCTTAATTTCTGTCATTATAATAGCATTTCTTTATCACTTTTGCAAGTGATATTTTAAAATATTTTACAATTTCTTTTTCAATTCTCTTTCTTCCTCTGTCTCTTCATATATGAATATGTCTTTCGGCTGCATGTCCAGAATCAAACAAAGATTGTTTATACTTTTAGCGTTTATATTTGTATCTTCGTTTTTTATCTTCTTTAGCGTGTCTTGACTCAATAATCCGCTTGTTTTAGCTTTGTATGTGTTAAATCCGGCACGCTCTAAAGCGTCGCCGACATTAAAGCGATATTTAAGCATTGCGATAGCTCCTTTCTATATTGTTTTATTTATTTCTTATAATAATATAGTAGGTTCTAAAAGTCAATAAAAATATTTCTTAAAAAAGTTATAAAAATACTTGCGTATTTCTTTTTAAAGTGATATTATAATCATACAAATAAAGAAAGTGAGGACACAAACATGGATAAACAATACAGACTTGTAACAGAAAGCGGAAAAGTTTTATTAGGTGGCGAGACATACAGCCGCCGAGGAGCTGAAAGCTGGTTTGATGATTTAGGCGGAGTTTACGAAGATGACGAGACTGGAGCAGAAGAAAGAATATACATTGAGGAGGTATAGAAATATGACACTTGCAGAAAGAAAGATATATACAGAGGATTTGATAAGTTTTGAGGAAATCGCAAAGAAGCATATAGCCGGGGAATATTTAGCAATCGGCAACAATGGGAAAAGCTATCATGCTTCATACGTTCCGAAATATGAGCCATCTGGCGTGATGTTCTTTTGCATTCCGCAAAGAGTTGAAATTTTGGGATATTTAGAAATTGTTTAAGTCGAAACCGCCACTTTTGGCGGTCTGCAGGAACTGCCCCACCTGCACTGATGAGACAGGGCGCACAATGAAAGGATGGTTGATATTATGAAAACAATTAAACTGCAAGGAATACACACACCACAAAAAGCAATTCCGGCGGCAGAATTAAAGCCGGGAATGGTTACAGTTTGGAATTTTGGTTACACTTCCACAGTTAAAAGCGTAGAGCCTACCAAGAGCGGAAAAAGCGTTAAATGCGTTATTATTTCCGACGAAAGCGGAAACGAACACACTAGAACAATGCGAGCTGATAGGCTTGTAGGAGTTAAAGAGGAAGAGCCAAAAAATCCAATTGATAAGGCACTTACAAGCAGGCAAAAAACATATAGTGGAATATATAGCGATGTCGGCACAGCATTAGGCACTTTTAGTACTTCGGAGCTTGCAGAGTATTATATACAACGTTTTGGTGGCAGCGCATTGCGTTATTTCCTCGAGCAAGGAATAATTTCCGCAGAAATTAGCAAAGAAAAAGAAGCAATATAATAGTAAGGTCGGCTTTCCCGGGGTTCGATTCCCCGGCTTGCTTTTGTCCTATAAGGGATAATATTAAAAATATGGAGGTGCGTTTATATGCGTAAGGAATTTATCAAAAATGTTTTAGATGTTGAGGTTGACGGCTTCACCTGTTCTGTTCATTATATCGTGCGTGCTATGTATGATATTATAGGAGCTGACGGATTCGCAACAATCAAGCAAGAAGTTATTAAAGATGTAACAATGACAGATAAAGAGATTGAAGCAAGAGGCGGAGCTTCTAAAGTCTTGGCAGATTTTAAAAACACTTATGCTCCGTTATGCTGTAATTAGATAGAATTTTTGTAATTTTAAGGGCGTACAATCTGCGCCCTTTTTGGCTTGCTGTGGTTTGGTTGGTTCGATTCCAGCCGCAAGCATTAAGTATATATTTTTATATGCTTTTCTTTGTGTACCTTGAAAAATTAATACAACAATGCTATGCTTATATAAGGCTTTTTGTGCCTTTTTAAGTGTACAAGTGTACCCAGTCGGGTGGCGTGTGTTCTGGTGGATTCTCCAGAACTGGCGACAGCTTCCACGACTTGCAAGGGCATATTATACCCATTTTATGCAATGCATTTAAAAGTATTTTAAGGCTGTTTTGTTCTGTAGGCTTATAAGTCTACATCAACACAATAAAACCGCCGTACTGGTCGAATCACAAAGCTACAAGGTCAAAATAAGCACGAACCGCAGTCAGTCAAGTTTGTATAATGCACTTTAATCTGTTAAAGTTTTTCATCAATTTTTCAAGGCAAATCTGAACAAAATCGGGAGCAAAAATTGAAATTCTGTGTAACCGATTTTTGGATTCCAAAATCACATATGACGGGGGTTTCAAAAATTTCACATTATATTTTGCAGGAAAATTTTTTCAATTTTTTAAGTAGGATTTAAACGAAATCTGAACCAAATTTTGAAAATTGTCAAAATTGAAATTACGAATATAAAAGAAAGACCCCACGGGGGTAGCAAAAAAGTTGCATTATATTCCGTGGGGTTTAAATTAATCTATAAAAATAATCGGTTTATCATCATCAAAAAGATTACTAACAACTTCCTGCCCTTTATCCACTAAGTAACAAGGAACTTTCTGGAATCGCCTAAAACCTTTGATAATTTCGTATTTGTTATTAATTCTATATATAGTTCCTACGAAATTGCCTTTATTAACAGGAATATAAGATTGCATAGCAAGTGGGGCTGATATAGGCTCGCCGAGTTCCTTAAGCTCTATAATGTCTACCGCTTCAATCTTACATAAATCACCATACTCACCTAATGATGGATATACTGGTGGATTTAGTAAAGCATGGTATATATCATCTATATCATTGTCAGTAGCTTTAATGTATATAGTTGTATATAAATCAACCAACATCAAATGATATTTAACTGCATTGACCCAACCTGTATGACTTCCGTTTGTGTTATCTGTTATGACATCCCAACGATTAAGCATTTCATCGCTAATTTTCTTGAAATTATAGCCACCGTGCCATTCTTTTTGCACCTTAGTATTATAAATTCCTTTGCCAGTAACAAAATAATCTAATTTATGATACCTTTTCCATTGACACATTGAATGAATAAACCCATTAACTGTGCTAAATGGTGGCAAAGGGTAACAATCTACGCCGTTCGGTGCTAATGGATTATTGAATCTAGCCATTTCTTGATATATTTTTAATCTTACAACTCTCATAATAAAGCCTCTAAAATAAAATAAGTTGCACCTATACAAAAATGTATCAATGCAACTTTCCACTATGGTTCTATTAAGGTAAAATGATATATTAATTATCAATTGTTTACATCTATTAAATAATAGCATTTTTAAATATTATTGTCAATACAACATTTTTCTGTATAAATCAATGCCTTACTCGAATACCGACATTGACCAAGCTCATATATCAACAATTCCTTAGTCATAGTCGGATTAGTCCTTTGGATTATTTCTAATAACTCATCAATACTCATCATCCCACTCTCCTAACTGCCCCTAAAACCATATCAACAATGTCAAATACTTCATCTCCGTATGTTGCTACAAAATCGCACAATATTTCTTCCTGTTCGATAGGCAAATACACATCATAGGACATACAGATTGCGTGGCATACTTCGTGTATAAGCACTTTGCGTTGCATAAATCCATGCAAGGCGTTTGACAGATAAATTGTGTGTGCATTTCTATCAGTTACACCTAGCACAGAAACATTGTCTGACCGCTTTAATTCGCCTGAATTTGAATTTTTATATTGTACTTGCCAGATTGTGCCATTGATGCTAAAAATCATCTGTATGCTCCTTTCTGAATAAAACAAAAACCACTAACCGATATTGGCTAGTGGCGTTTGCTTAATGTATTTAATTGTTATGCACTCTTTACACAATAACATATCATCATTTCCTTAATTACCAACTCATAAGCTGGTTTAAGGTCTTTATCGTTGGCAATTACATATAGCTTGTTGATTTTCTTAAGTTCAGACTTTTTAATGTCTGGTCTTTCTTCCAAAGCTCTGCCGACAGCTCTCTGAACTCTATCATCAAGCCTGCAATTTCTTTTCTGCATTAGTCTTTCGTAACTTTCTTTTCTTGCATACGAATATCTCTTATCTCTGGTATCACCTTTGTTAAAGTAAGGACTTTCAGCAATCTTTGTAATGCAAGAATTGACCCATTTCTGGAAGTTCTCAACATCATCTACTCTTTGGAATGTTTCAGCAATAGCATTCTGTGTCTGTTTTACTTCTCTGACTTCTTTTGCAAGTTGCTTCTGTTCAAGCTCATTTCTTGATATTTGCTGTACAAGCAAGTTCATCAGCTTTGTTTGAGGGTCAAGCTGTTCAAGGTCAATCACTTTCTGCTTAACTCTTTCCTCAACTGTTGCAAAATATTCTCTTGCCCGTTCCGCTTTTTCTCCGTTACCCTTGACAGACAACTTCTTAGCAAAATGTGCTGTTAGTTTGTAATCATCAGCAAAATTGCCTCTCCCTTGTTCATTCTTCATTGATGAAGAGTAAAAATAATCTTCATTTTCTGCGGCAAATTCATTGTCAATAATGTTTGACTTAACCCACCTTGAGTAATTCTGTGGCGCAAGTTCTAAAAACTGATACAATTTTCTTGCTGTTGTCATTCCCTTATCATCAATTCCTAATTCAACCTCAATGGGTGTCTTGTAGTTCATATCCTGTGTATTACTTATAGTTTCTAATAACATTGTTTATTCCTCCAACTGTTGATGATTATTATTATGCCCAGAATGCTGTTAAATCATCATAGAGGAATAACTCTATAAGCTAGTGCATTTCTTATACTTTGCTAACTCCTCTTCAAGCTCACGGATTTTATTCACCGCTTCATCATATGATTTAACCATTTTGTCATATTGCCATTCTGGAATCATAATTGATTTGAAACTCATTGGTGCTGTCATAATATTTCCTCCTGTGAATAAAGCTGTAATACAGAGATTGTTTCATCTTTTGTATAATCGCTATCTATTTTTTATCGTGCTTTTGGTTATTTTATTTGTATTTTATTTTTTGTTACAATCTCTATATTGTCTGCTTGCAATCCCATTAGAAACATAGTAATATATTTATGTTCCCTGTGGAATTGGCAAGAGTAGTTGTTTATCGTGCTTGGTTACAACTACTCTTTTTCTTTAGCTAAAAGCAGATGTATTCCTCTTCTGATAGCTTCACCTTTTGTGATATCGTGCTGTTCACAATAGATTTTCAGCTTTCTTTCTGTTTCTTCATCAAGTCTGATACTAAATCTACTTGACTTCGGATTATCAGCTTTAGGTCTGCCTGCTGGTGACATAAACATCACTTCCTTTCTTGTCACACCTTTATTATATTTATGTCACACCTTATTGTCAAGCATTATTTTAAAATATTTTTTCACTAGCCAATATTCAGTTATCAATGTGCAAAAACAGGCTATGAATATTGCTACCCATAGCCTTTAGAATCATATCTTAGATACAAGAGTACTTAACTTTGTTCTAAGTAAGTTCTTCTCCTCTGCCGACATATCAGTCACCATACCTGTGATATCGCTTGCGAGTTCCTTAGTGTAGCTGTCAAGTGACTTCATCTTGTGTTCCTTATCTTCTGGTGTATTATTCTTATGCATTTCCTTAGTCTCTGTGTAGTTTCTCTTTGCCCTGTCATAGCCGCTTTCGTTCATTGGCTCTGTATAGTACATCTTGCCATAATCCCTATCCATATCCCTCATACGCTCTACTTCTGGGTACATGTGCATATAAGGTGGCTCTTCATATCCTCTGCGGTATGTTCCTTTGCCTTTTGGGGCAAATCTGCCATTAGCATAGCGGTAGTGGTCGTAAAATCTTCTGCCATTTTCTTCGCCATATTCTGTCTTAAGACTTCTTAGGAGCTCTTTGTCGTACTCTTCTTCCTCTTCATCAGCCTTTTTCATAGACTTAACGATAACTGCACGATATTCAGCTTCGCATAAATCCTTAATCATATCCACAGCTTCTGACATTTCCTCAACATTTACATTTTCAATGCCCTTATCAAGTTCAGATAGTGTCTTTTCGGTAAGGCACTCAACCATTTTGTGTATTCTTTCAATATGCATAGTTGTTTACCTCACTTTCTTAACCTATTCTGTTGATTGTGATATTTGCATTAGCCACACTAATAGCCTGTGTAGATGTATTCTTAACAGAGATTGCCTGGCAGCAACCACAAGAAAGCCATACATCTGTAGCCATAGAAACATTGTTAAATGCTTCAACTGCTGTCGGTGTAGAAATTGCCAGCGTAGATAAGTCTGGCTCGCCCTCGACGGCAATAGCTAATGAAATTGCTTCTGCAGTTCCGCCTGTAGGAACCGCAATATTTCCATTAAATTCTACTCTGTACTTTGCCTTGCAAGTGTTAGTAGCACCTTTAAGGTTGATTAATCCGCTTCCTGTTCTGTGCGAAATATATCCTTTGTTGCATACAGATGTTGGTGCATCTGTAAATAATACATTTCCGTTTACCGCAACTGTCTGTGTTGCAACATTTGAAAATTCAGCCATAATAAAAACCTCCTTATTTCATTTCTCCTATTGTTTTAGGTTTCTCTTCTTTTGAAGTTTTTACTCCCATTGAAACCATAGACTCTTTAAGCAATTCTGTATAATCTTTCTTCGCCATCTTATCTACTGTATCAGAAATTTCTGATACAGTTTTTAATTCATAGATATTAAGCTTATTAAAATCTATGCTTTTAATTGCTTCTATAAACTTATTTTTTAATTCTTCCATTTTAGAAACCTCCAGATAATTAAAATAAGGGCAAACATTATAGTCTGCCCTTTGATTATAAGTAATACTGCATAGCAGACATAATCGAGTTAAACTCAATTAAGATACTCAATTATTAAGTTTTAGCATCCGCAACCTGTATTGCAACCGCAACCATATGCATAAGCATTTGGGTTAGGTACGACATATGCCGGAATAGCTGTAGGATTTACAGAGTTGACAATCTGCTGTGTCTGTGCTGTCATTGCAGTAGTCAGAAGTGCATTCTGTCTATCCTGTGAAGCAGAAAGCTCAAGTTTCTGTACCTTATCTCTCAAATCTGCATTTTCCTTTGTACATAAGTAATCAAGAATAGCTCTTGTTCCTGCCTGCTGGCTGTCGATAATATCTCTTGTGTTGTTGCACATTGTGTTCTGTAAAGCACAAGTGTTAGTTGCCATGTTGTAGTTTACACCTTGGATGGCTTCTCTTGTCTCACAGCAGCAGTTAGCAATCTGTGACTGCAAAGCGTTAGTATTCTGCATATTAGCGACTGTATCAGCGTTAATAGCCTGCTGTATGCCATAGCCAGTCTGCATGATATTTGTGTTGATACCATTAAAACCAGTAAGCATGCTATTGTTCATAGCGTAGAATCCATCACAAAGTCCATTAGAAATACCATCTAACTTGCTGATAACTGCTGAATTATCAAATCCTCTCTGAATATCAGCTTGTGTAGCCGCTGTCGCAACATAGCCACCGCCATTATTACCGCCAAATCCGCCAAATCCACCATTGCCCCATCCAAAGAGTAATGCGAATACAACGATTATCCAAAGCCATCCGCCGTCAGCCCATCCGCCGTTATTGCCGTTGCCGTCAATATTAGCGACTAATGGTACGCTGGCACAATTTGAATTCGAAAACATATTGTTACCTCCTAAAAATATATTCATAAAGATGTCACCTAGGTAGTTTGCAAAGACATCTAATATGCTGCTAATTACCAAATCTGCTTTTTATCTGATTAAATACATCATCTGCATTTAACCCCTTTTCCTTGCATAAATTTCTAGCCATCTGCTCTATGCCTTGCATATTGCCCTGCTGTGCCATCTGCATAGTGTTTTTCATCATAGGATTGCTCATAATCTGATTATTTCCCATCATCTGATGTATAAACTGTTGCGGACCAGCTTTTATCATCTGAAAAATGTTAATTGGGTTCATTCTTCATCACCGCCTTTACTTTGAGTTTTTGAAGTTTTTCTCTGTGTTCCTAAAGATTTATCAAATCTATCTTCCAACTGCCCTATTTTCTCTGATAATTCCTCAAACTTATTCAGAAACAGCTGTGTGCTTTCGTCTGATAGGGTAAATTTAGCGTTTTCTGCGTTAGACATAGAATTTACTGTCTGATTATCTTTAGGGTCTGTATAAGGCTTATACACAATCGTTCTAATTGTTCCGTCGGCATTCCAACCCTTGACATAAATCTCCGACATATCCTGTTTCGGGAAAAATGCCATTGAGCCATCCATAGGCACTTCATTAGCGTTAATATTTTCAACTGTTTGTACTATTCTTCCGTTAATGCCTGACACCTGCTGTGGAATAGGCTGTTGATTTATCTGCATAGGCTGTTGTTGTAAGCTCTGTTGATAATTTTGCAAAAAGTTCATTCTATCCGCATATGGATTCTGCATAGGCATATAATTATTATTCATCATAGGTGTTGTCTGATAAGGATTGTTTATCATCTTCTACCTCCTCCAAGACTTCTTCGATTGCGTGGATAACAAGAGATAATGTTACTAAGTCAAGTTTCTGTAATTCTTCTTTGCTTAAGATTTTTTCTCTAATTTCATCCGAAAACATTCGCACTACCTCTCTTTCTAACTTAATTTTGGCATAAAAAAAGAGAAGAACATTATCAAGTTCTTCTCATATTTACATCACGCAAAAGCTCTTTTATTTAATTGTCTTTATCCGTACACCATTAAATTTTCCGTACACCATTTTTACACCATTTTGCCATTGAAATACATAGAAATATATAGATTTATGTGGTGTATAGATGGAGTAAGCACTTTTATTTTATCCTCCGCAAAATCCCTTAAATACAGTAATTATCATAACTTTCATTAAGGTCATAAGGAGTTATCTGGTATACATAATAAGTTTCTAAAATATTATACATTTTTAATCTTCTAAATAGCATAAATACTGGATTTTTAGTTGGTGTATGGCGTATATTTACACCGCATTTACACCACGTTTTTCACAAAGTCAACAATTTTATTTTCGTTTTTAACAATTCTTTCAATGTCGTCACTTGCTTTCTGTGGCATAACATGTGTGTATAAATCCATTGTCATTTGTAATGTTGCATGACCTAAATATGATTGAACAACTTTCGGCTGCACACCCGCCTCAAAGCATCTTGTTGCAAATGTGTGTCTTAAAGCATGACCGCTGAAATATTCCATTTCTTCATCAACAGAACGGACAAGATTTATTGTATCTACAATAGAATCAATCGCCGCACTGTATAAAACCGAATTAAGTGGTGTGTTAAATTTTGTTGTAAATAAATAGTCGTTCTGCTCTTTAGGTTGTTTGTTTTTGATAACATGCTTCTGCCTTATCTGCCTTTCAAGATGCTTTCTGCATAAGCTGTTCATAGGCACTTTCCTATTGCTCTGTTCTGTTTTAGGCTCTTCTAAATGAAATTCCTTGCGTTCATCATCAAGGTATTTCTGATATACAAGCGTCTTAGATACATTTATTAGCCCATTTTCAAAATCAATATCATTTTCAGTTAAGGCAAAAAGTTCTCCCGGTCTCAACCCTGTATTTACAGCAATATTGAATAGATTGTCGTAAAATGTGCCAGCACAGCATTCAAAAAATACTTCTTGTTCATCAATTGTTAATGCTTTAGCGAAAACTTCCTTTTTTGCCCTCAATTTAACTCCTTTTGTTGGATTTCTGGACATAAGCTCATCTTCCATCGCTCTTGAAAACATGTCTGATAATATAACTTTAATTTTGTTTTGCCGTTCATATCCATAGCCCTTATCGTCAGTAATATCAATTAATTGTTGAATATCCGACTTAACAAAGGAATTTATGTTGCGATTTCCCAAAAAAGGTGATATATTCTTAGTGTATATGTGAGTGTATTCCCTAAGTGTATTGGGGCGTACACTTTTCTTTTTGTACACATCTACCCAACGATTAAACCAATCGTCCAACTTAATGTTATCTCTTATGCTTGTAAATGACTGACTATCAGCTATTGCAATTGCAAGTTTCTTTCTTAATTCTGACAGTTTATCGTCATAAATGCTTTTTCTCTGACCGAATCTATCAACATACCTGCCACAATATTTTCCGTTCTTCCGTTGACAGATTCCATTTCCTAGCTCTTTACCTTTTAAATCCTTTCCCATTTTCTTTAGCTCCTTTCAATAAATAAAGAGCTATTGCGTGATAATTAATATTACTACACAATAGCTTATATTTCAATATATCTCTATATTTCCCTGCTTTTTTCTATATATTTCTCAAACTCTTTACGCTTGACAAGCCTTTTATTTCCGACCTTTAAAACAAAGGGGCAACTAATCTCATTAAGCATTGTACTAATTCTATTAATTCCAATATTGCTATATTCAGACGCTTCTTCAACTGTCAGTGTTACTTTTTCCCATATAGGGATTGTTTTAACCATTTCATCAGTCCTTTCTTTCTTGATTTTTATATCCTTAACTCTCCTTGAAATTGTTGCTTTGGATAACATGAGCCTCTGGCTAATTTGCTCTAAGCTCATATTACCCACAAGCAACTTGAAAATTCTCAATTCTTCCTCGGTAAAATTGGCATTTTCCAATATCTTTTCAAGTTCCGGCTTAGTAAGTTGCGAAAACTTCATAAGCCATACTCCTTAATATTTAATTTTTATTTTTGTTTCTTCTTCTAACTGTTCAATAAGTTCTTTCGGATCTATAAGCCCTGCGTTAAAATTCTCATTGAATTTGTCAATCTCATCAATAAGCCGTTCTAGTCGCTTATTTCCAAATCCAAATTTATCATGTAGGACCCATAATAGAATCGTTAAGGCATTACCAAACATTTCTTTATTTTCTTTATTCTTCTGCCTGTTTAATTGAACTCTCATCATTTGTTCTTGAAATCTTCGTTGTTCCGACTTGCTCATTTAACATAGCCTCTCTTTTCTTTTTCTCCCGATATCTTTTACAGTATATGGCATTTTTACCGGTTTCAATCCTTTTAGCTTCTATTCTTTTTTGTGCAGCTTTGCCTTTTTCTGATTGCTTATACCTTTTTTGTGCAGCCTTGCCTTTTTTAGTCTGAAAATATTTCTTCTGGCTAATTTTATGTTCTTCTGACTGATTATATCGTCTGCGTCTAGCTTTGCCTTTTTCGCTCTGTTCATACATTCTGTCATATATAGCCTTTGCTCTTTGCTTAGGTTCTAATTGCTCTAATTTATTTCTAAAGGCAATTTCTTTATCTAGTTTATTTTGCTGAACTATATCCGGCTGTTCAAGCGTATTGTATAAACAATCATCTAAAGTACAGTTAAAGCAATCGGGATAAATACAATTTTTGGGTTTCATAATTTTTACCTCATGGCGTTTATTCTTTCTTGAATATCTTGAGGTGCTTCAATATACTCTTCTGCGTTTGTATTTTGACCAATAAGGGCATTTTCTTTAATTTGTAATGTATTTATATCTCTTTGGAATTTTTGCTCGATTTGAGCCTTATACGAATTTGCATTCGTCTTTTCGATAAGTGATTTGATATTGTTCGGCATACGATTTATTTCATTCGTACGCTTAACAACTGTTTCGTAAGTTCTTAGAAAATTTGATTGTATTACTGTTTCAATCGTCTGGTAATCTGATGTCGCCCAGTTTTTAAGGTTATCTGGCATACCAACCGCTTGCCTGACAAGTGGTGGTAGCTTGTTAAATTCTTCAACTGCCCCATATGTACCATTCCGTAACGCCTTACTGACCAACCCCCAAGCTGCCATTCCATCAAGTTCCTGTGGCTGTGATATAGTCTGTATTTTACCTATCAACTGTCCTATACTTGGAGCAAATCCGCTTATATCAGAGTTGATATATGCTTTAAGTGCGACTGACACTTGTTCATAACTGTAATTTTCCAACATCATATTCCACACATCTACTGTTTCGGATAAATTGTTAGGTTTGTAGTTAGGGTAGCAATCACACATAATGCGGATAATTTTAACCGTTTCTTCTCTTGTCATTGCTGCTCCCTTTTAATTGATTCGATATAGCGTCTAACTTGTCACATATAATAGCACTATTGATTGCTATTGTTCTTAAAAGTGATTCAATCTTTCCGTTGTACGGATAATCACTTCTAAAATTTATTTTATTGAGCGTATCATCTAATCTACTCATTCTTACCACCTGCCCTTACTGATTCAAGTGCTTTAAAAAACTCACTACCTTTTATCTCTTCAAAGCCATTTTCGCAAGGAGTTAATGAATTATAGCAATTAGTACTCATACGCAAGTATTGTTTTCCATTGCATTTAAATCTTGTTATTGAATAGCCACCCATTTCCGTTTCTTTGAAGTAGTCTCCGCACCTCAAAGGATAAATATTAATAACTATCTCCTTTTTAATACATTCATCTTGAAATTGCTTTAATATTTTGCAGCCTTTTTTAAACTTTCTCATACTTTGACCTGCAAACATTTTAGGCTTGTTTAATTGATTGCCAAATTTTTCGCCATTTTCCTGTATATCATCAATATATAATTCAATATTACTTTTTGTATTTTCCTTAAACGCAACATTAACACTACCATTTCCACACATATAATAATGATTCCCACTTATTCCTATGCGATTGAAAAAATCTTTGATAAATTCTCTTCTGTTTTTTTCTATTACTTCATCACGATGTAACCCTTTTAAATAATCTTCATTTGTTACAATATAAAATTTCTCCATTTTCATCGCTCCTTTATACATTATCCCAGTCAATAGCACCCTTATTGAAATTCTGATTGCCTTGCTTTTCGGAAACGACATTCTGATTAAGGTAACTCTCAAACTTCGTGCCAAACAAGGTATCTGGTCTTAAGTATCTTTCCCTTTCAGTTCCAAGCCATTCATTAACTTTTTTATCTATGACTGTGTAAAAATCCTGTTCAGTATATCCCTCTTTGATTCTTGCTCCGATATGCTTCTTAGTATTAGACGTATTGTATCTATATCTGGTATTACATCTGTTATTTAAGTAACTAATAATATTTATATATATATTATTATCTATATTATCTTTCTTTTTATTTACTATATTATTATTAACAGAAACAGAATCAGATACAGTATCAGAATCAGAAACAGATGTCTCCATAGGGTATGTATACCCTATGTATAGGGTATCATTTTTAATGGAATCAACCATATCATTAACATATTTTCTAAATTCGTCAGATTTAATATGTTTGGCAACTCCTAAAACCCCTGCCAAGACTTTCTCTGATTTGCTCCAGTTATACTTGTACCAATGTAATATCAGCACTTCTTTAGTTTCTGAATCAAACTTAATAACCTTGTGTACCTTATCAAACCTTTCTAATAGCCTGATAATAGTATCTTTGTTATAACCTGTCTGCCTTGTCATTTGCGAATAACTAACCTCATAACACCCACATATATTTGTCTGTGGATTTGTTAGCAAATATATGTAGAAATACTTGTCCTCTGGCGTAAAATCATCTTCAACCTTGTTATCGGTCCAAAATGATAGTTGAACATTTCTATATATTGCCATATTATTGCTCCTGTTCTTCAAGTTCTGTCACATTGTTACTTCACTAAATCGTTGATATTAACTCTGAATCCGTCAAATTCCTTACCTTTACTTCTGACATAGGCAGATGTATCAAAGAACATCAAGTTACCTTCTCTGTCCGTTGCCATACTTACACCATTCCTTGTAAGACTGCCTTTGAGTAGGTCAAGTAAAATCTGTATTTCCTGCTTTGTTTCGTCTTTCATTATTTACCTCTCCATATCTCTTCATCAAGAATATATTGCCTGATAAATCTATCTGCGTACTGTGGGTGTATCATTGACCTTGCTGTTTTCTTATTGTCTGCCCCTGTTTTTGCATAATGTTCTTTTGACATTGTTCTTATTGCGTCCTTGCATTCGATAGCATTATAACTAATTGGCTCAAAAATAAGATTGTTCTGTGGCTCGCAATTCAAAAACCAATATTGTGTAGGCTTTTTAAAGTAATCTCCGCTATCTCTCCTGTCTCTATCAATTACCGCTGGGGAATAGCACCAATATCGTCTTAAAAAATGCTCTTCTGAATAAGGATTCTCCATTACTAGCTTTAATCCTTTTCTCGTGCAAATAATAAACATTTTGTTTACCAAATCATACATAAGTGACACTTCTTTAAGCAAATTCATATCAAATTCGCATTTTTCTTCTAAAGACCATTTTTTCTGACTTGCCGACTGCCCTCTGAACCACAGCATTATCTGATTTTCAAACCTTATGCAAGGAAAAAATGCAAATATTAAATCATCAGGGCTTATCTTATCGAACAAACTCGGCTCGCCTTGATACCCCCCCTCTATCTCTTTAAAAAGGTCAGTAACATAGTCGGTTTCGTCAAATTCATTCTGAATATCATAGTCATAGGCTTCAATTCCATACTTTTTGAAAGCATTCTTGAATGTGCCTGACTGTTCAAATAAACAATGTACTATCATTCTAAATCCACCAAAAGGAAACCTCGGTTTTATGTCGCGACAACCTATTCCTTTCTTTGATTTTTAATTAGTTAAATCTGTTTCTCGGAAGAGTAAAATCTACTCTCTGACCACAGCTATAGCACCACTTGTAAGAGTATTTAATAATATCTTTACCTGTAAAAATCTGACCGCATACAGGACATTTATAATCATCTTCGCTATCCTGTACGGCAATTATATCTTTTTCTTTCAGCTTTTCTTTCAAGTGGTCTAATACCTCTATGCAATCATTTCTTTTCATTCTGAATCACTCGCTTTCTTTTCTCTCAAATCTCTCACAAGACACATCAAGCAAGCAACCGCACCGCTCAACTTCTGTTGTTCCCCAATATGTCTTGTATCTGTAAGAGTTTGCACAATTAAAACAGAAGTCTTTTCCGTTATTCATTTTGCAACTTGTCTTTTTGTCCTCTAACTTCTTCCCAAGACTTTCATTTATCCTTTTGAGTTCCTCGACCTTTTTCTGCAATTCCTCAAAATCTTCAATGAGTTTGTTGTATTTCTTCTTACTTAAAATCTTCATTCTGAATCGCCTACTTTCAATAAATCCATAAACTTCTCATACTGTTTCTGCGATACCTTGTTATTAGCCTTATCTTCTCTCAATTCGATTTTAAGGTGTTTTTCTGCAATAGAGGATAATTCCCTCGCTAACACCTTTTTGCCTTGCTGTATGCCTTGCATATAGCCTTTAGGCGCTTTTCTTTCGCCTATTGAACCACTAGCACGATTTTCTCCTTGACCGCCTAAACTGACATTCCTAAGCTGATAGCCTTTATCAGCATATAGCTTGATGTAATGCTTTTCCTTTTCGTCAAGCTGACTTTCGGGGAAATTCAGAAACTCAACTCGCCAACCATAAGGATTTTTCTCTTTGTCGTACAGCTTATGGCGTTTCAAACTAAGGTCTATGTGCTGTTCATAACCTACAAGGTGGCTTGCCAATCTGCTAAGTGTATGTACCGCCTGTCCGATATACGCATACTTAAATCCGTTTTCATCTTCTCGGAGTAAGAAGTATATTCCACTTTTGTCATTCAGCTTTGGGTTCAGCTTCAACAGTCGCTTTTTATTTTCCCGCTCTATTGCCTTGGCTCTTGCTATGTTCTGATAATTCAAGAATTGCCACCTGCCTTTACTATCTCGATTGCCCTACTTAGTCCAGCATTATATCCCTGATGCACACCTGATAATATAGTCTCGCAGTCAATGAATTTATCTTTTTCCATTTGATTGATAACCTTATCCACATCAAAGGCGGTCGGAGTTTGTGTTTCATCATTGATAATACTCTTTACGATATTCAGACCAGCATTTACGCCTTTTGCGTATGCTCCTATTTCTCTTTCTTTCTGGTCTTTCATCAGTTCTAATAATTTATCTGCGTCAATTAATCTCATTTCTCATCACTCCAATCAAATTTTTGACCGCAATGGTAGCAATACTTTGCAATATTTGTCCCAGTAAATCCTAAATTACAAGTCGGGCAATAATATGTATTAACATACCTAACTACTTGTTTTTCACTCTTGATAGGTTTCCTTGGTATCTGCTTTTCAAGTGCTTTGATTGCCATTTCATTAGCCCTGTAATCATCTTCTGTAAACTTGCAGTCGTTGCTCTTGTCCTCAATCTGCATAAACAACCGCATATTTTTCAACTTTTCTATTGCTTCATTCTCTGTCATACTCACACCTCTTTAATTAAATGGTAATCCCTCATCAGCTACATTGTCCGGAATTGACATAAAGTTGTCCGAGCTAGCATTACCGCCCATAATTCCGTTGTTATTATTCTGCTGATTAGCACGACTTTCACAAAATTCGTGTTTTTCAACAACGCAATCATTAGTGTAGACTTTCTGTCCGTCCTTGTTAGTGTAATTGCCTGTCTGCCATCTGCCCTCAACGATAATCTTAGTTCCCTGGTGTAAATACTTCTCTGCAAATTCTCCATTCTTGCCAAATGCAATGCAGTTAATAAAGTCTGCTGCCTGTTCGCCCTCTTTCTTAAAAGCTCTGTCAACAGCTAATGTGTATCTTGCTACTGCCATACTTCCGTTTACTGTCTGTGAATATCTAACATCAACATCTCTAACAACTCTTCCTGAAATTATCACTTTATTCATATTTTTTCCTCTTGCTTTCTGAAATTCGTTTTCTGGTTTCTTCACTTCTTTTTTTCCCTGTATGATGATATATTGTATGCGCCGAATTTGTCATCATACATAAATTTTCAATTCTGTTATCATTTTTTATCCCGTTCAAATGATGTATGCAGCAATTTTGCGGCACTTCTATTCCTGTGGCTTTTTCATAAACTACGATATGTTCCATAACGTATCCACCTTTATCTGCTCTTTTATGTTCTGGCATTAATATTTGAACGTATCCTTTTCTTGTTTTCCTAACGCCGCCATTCCAATTACTAGCATTTTTACCACTTTTGGCTTTTGACCTGTTCAAAAACTCAATTTCTTCATCTCTCTTTAAATTAAGTGAATAAGCTTTTTTATAGATTGCCAAAAATGTTTTATTAGGAAATAAGGCGATTAATTCATCATTTGTTAAGCGAGAATATTTATCTTTTAATAAAAGGACTTCCTCCTCACTCCATTTGGGATTCATAGTTATTATCTCCTTACATCTAAATTTTCCATATTTGTTGCGATTTCTTTCGCTTCTGATTGAAGCCAATCCATACAACTAACTTCTCCCTCGTATTCTTCGCCGAATGTGTTCTTAAAGGTTATAAGAAGCTCTGCTAATTCTTCATCCGACATGCTTCTAATTTTCTCTGCATTTGTCATATCAACGCTCCTATTCTGTTTCTGATTGAAGCCATTCCTTAACTTCCGTCACTGTATGCATTGAAACCCCATTTTCAATAGTCTTAACGCTACCCTCTTCATAAGTTTCTATTGAACATATAAAATCAAGCAACTCTTCATCCGACATATTCCTTATCCTGTCGGCATTGGTTGTTGTGAATTTAGATGAGGTAATCTCCATAGTTACGTCCGTAATAAGTCCATCTCCATAACCATCTAGCTTTACAGATTCAATACTGCCGGCAAAATTGCCATTTAGAGATAAATTCAACATTCTCGGTTTTCCTGTAGCACCATATCTATTTTCCTTTGTATCAAGAATTTTTATCAAATCACTAACTGTTACTACTTTCATTTTTCTCAATTCTCTCCTTTCTATTGTTTTCCACAATCTCAAAATATATATCAATGTCACTTAATACCGACTTTAAATCGTAAGAACTATATCCGATAGAATAATCCTTTTTACCAACCAGCCTGTACTTCAATTCATAATAAGGCTTATCGTCTAGCATTCGTGCGATTATTTCCAAGCTATCGACCTTAGCTTTATTCATATTTGCTGTTATGCCATCACATCTGCAACAAGGCTCATTATCTCTTGAATTGCTGTTGTTCTGGCAGTTACAAGAAATCTTTTCCTCGCTATCATCAAATGCCTTTAAAAACATTTCAGCAATTTCTTTCTCGTATCTACCACACATACCTTTACAATCAATATCCGCAATAACCCTTGAAAAGAAATCTTTGAATTTGTCAACAATATAATCTCTTGTGAAATCTTTAGGTATATCAATTACTACTTTCATCTTCTTCGCCTCTCAATTCTTTCAGTTTTGCTTCTGCTTCTGATTTTGTGAGGAATACGGTTTTACCGAATTTCAATATGTCAAAGTAACTAAAAATTGACTTTGTTACCTTGTGCTTACGGACTGTTCGACAATATGTTTTTCCTTTTACTACTACTTTTTCTTGAACATCATCCCACCAAGTAATGTTGTAAACTTCTGTTCCGAATTTACAAGGCAATTTAACAAGTCTGCCCTGTTCCTCTAACTGCTGATACTCTTTGGATTTTTCAAGCCACTCAGCTAACTGCTCATGGTCTTTTGCGACTTTAATGCAAGCTTTATACATAGGATTATCACTCTCAAAAAAGCTCGCACGATATTTATATTCTTCTGCTTTTTCTTTCGCACGTTTTATAAAATCATCAATATTCATTACTGCTCCTTTCTGTGAACATGTATTTCTAACTAATCATTGCTCCATTCACCATTTAGCAATTTATTCATTTTTACTTTGTTTATGTCCTGGTTGTTAAGGGTGATAGATGAAATGCCTTTAAATTTCTCAATTAATTCTTCTCTTGGCATATCCCAATTGAACACTCTTAAATATGTCATTACATCTTCTTTTTTCACATATTCTCCACTTGTAAAATCATCATATTTCATCTTGCTTTCTCCAATCTTCTCAATGAAATGCTGCTTTAATTTGCTATGCTCCTTTCTGCCTTTAATCGTCCTTTTCTTCAAAATCATCGCAACTATCATCATACATAGTCGGTATTCCATAACAGTCACTATCTTCATTGCCACAACAAAACTCTGAATAACCGCTATTCTGTGGCTTTGAAAAATCTCTTTTGTTGTACTTACATTCTCCACAAATTTCTCTTGACATATAATCTCCTTTCTAAAACGGACATTCACTAGGATTTTTCAAATCCCAACTTTTCCCTGCAACCGCAACATCTACATTCGCCCCATAAGCGACTTTTTTCATCTTCTCGATGAAACTATCGCTATCCGCATTTTCACTTGATAGATGGCACATTATGACGTTTTGCAAGCTATCTGAATAATTTGCCTTAACAAAATCACAAGCTGTGTCAATGGATAAGTGACCTCTGAAAACGTGTCTTGTCTTTGGGTCGTTATCCTTATCAACCAAATCCTTGTCATAATTCACACCTAAGAGAATGTGATTTATGTCTTTAAACTTCCACTTGATTAGTTCACAATCGGTTATGTAAAGCATTCTGCCCATTTCCGGGTGCATAATCAGAAAGCCGAATATCGGGCAAGGTGTTCCGTCTGCATTAGTATGTGTCCAATTTCCGTCTATTGTCGTTAAATCAAAGGGTTTCACTGTAAATCCGCCCATATTCATTGATTTACGGCTATCGCCTAAATATGGGGCAAGTATCGGTATTCCCATTGGTTTAAAATCGTTTAATGACCTTGAATGGTCGTCAATAATGCTCGTGTGAAATAAGACAACCTACTATATTTTTTACGTTCCAATCACACATCTTTTTTATGTCTTTAATCCCCATTCCCGCATCAAGAATAAGTGTTTCGTTTTGCGACATAAGAGCGTAAGAATTTCCTTTGCTTCCGGTTCCGCAACATTTCAATTTGAGCATTACATCACCTCGCTTTCATCTGCAAGTTTCCAAATATATCCGCCCTCTGTCTTTTTAAAACTCTTTACTCTTCCGTAATTGGAAATCTGATATTGCCCCTCAAAGCCTTTTATCCACTTCCACTCTTCATCCATACTCACACCTCGATTTCATCATCCTGTGGGAACTGAAAAATAATATTTCTATGGTAAATTCCATGCGTAAATTCTATGGCTTCATTTATCCATGCTTCTCTAAGCATTTCCATAGCCTTAATTGCCTTTGCTTCGGTGGAATATTCAGCAATTTGCATGTCATCACTAAGCGACTCAACGCCTGTTAAGTTTTTATTCAGAAAATAAATTCTTGACTTGAATCTCTGAATAATCACCTCTTCATATGGCATATCCATTGTTCCATCCTGTGAAATTACTCTCATACTCAATCTCCTTATCTAAAAAATAAAAACCAGACCAAAGCTACAAAGCTATCAATTAACGCAAGACAAAAGCTGATAAGCAACAATACAAGTCCAAATGTTAATTTTGGGAGTTTACCACCTAATGCAATAAGCGCCTTTTCCGAAAGTGTTAAATTTGCCCTTACAAAAAATCCGATTATCAAAAAGACAACCCACAATAAAATCATTAGTTTAACAAAAATCATATTTCCTCCTTATTCTGCCTGCATGAATGGCGGTAGCTCCTCTGACTGCTTGTCGGCTGTGTCGGTCGGCTCTACATCAATTATGTTGTCCTCGTCAAAATCTACTGTGTTTGCGTTTTCTTTGATTTCATCAGCAACAACCTTTTCTGTATCAAGTTTTACATCTGATACATTTTGAAATTCCTCTTGTGCATATAAGCCTTGAAATCTATCTGGAAATGCTTCTCTTAAAGCCTGTACAACAGCTACTTTTCTAATCATTGTGGCTGGCTTTTTCGCCCATTGGCTATTAAGCGAACCATCTTTTTTTCTTCCTGCATACTCATCAAAACCTACCGACTGATACTCGTCCTCTTTTCCGTCAATAAAGATTTTCGCCCAGCCACCTACGATAGTTTCGTTAGGTAAAACCATTGTTCCCTCTCGCTCTTCAACAGCTCCGTCCTTTTTAATTACAATAATTCCTGCTTTCTTTCCCTTATATCGTGGGTCTGCATTGGCTCTCTTTGTAAAAACGTCTTTTCCAGTAACTATTGTGGCTGGGTCGTTGCTTCCATACTTAATAAGGTATGCTTCTCTCAAAAACGGATTTAAGTGCTGGTATCTGCATAATGACATAAACATCATTACTTCTCCGTCAGATACATTGCCGCCGCCGCTTACAAGATATCTTTTTATCATTGTTGGAGAAATTTTTACCATTTCCCCATTTGATTCATACTCAACTATCTGTGTATTCTCCGCCATAATTATTCCTCACTTTCTTCAAAATGTTCTTTTATATCCAATCCGTCATCATCGTGCCACTCGCACCATTCCTGTTCTTCTTCATCAAAATATTCAAGTCCAGAAGCATTACAGTAATCTGGCTTTATGTTGTTTTCATACTGAAATAAATCATAATTCCATAATGTATTAAGGATTTTCCAAGCCTGTTCAATGCTTTCAACTTCGACATAAAAGTTTTTAACCGCTCCTACTTGGCAATTATGCCAAACTCTTAATTTCGTCATATTATCCCTCCACAATCTCTAATTTCTCGCTATCATTAACAATTAGCATAATCAACTGACTATCTACCATTTCGGCAATCCTTTTCTGATTTGCTTTATCTAAGTTTTCCGTGTTATCAAGAATGACTGGCACCGATATGTTGCTAATCTTCTGAATAGAATTGCAAATATCAACTCTGCCTAAAATCCTGTTACCCTTGTTAGACATAGTTGTTAAAATGCTTTTTCCGTCAACAGTAGGTATGCAACAACTCTTGTAATTGCCATTCTTAGCATATTCAAATAACTGCCACTTAACTAACCCAAAGTGGCTGTTTACCGCTTCTGTCAAGGCTTCATTCTTTGCCTTATCCAGTTCGTCAAGTAAATCAAGGATTTTCTCAGCATTAGCCTTATTCTGTTCAGAATCAATCCTTGTCTGCTTTAATTCTTCAAGTCGCTGTTCGTCTGCTGCTGTATCAGACTTTGCAATCTTGCTTTCACATTCTGCTAACTGCTGCCTTAAAGCTGTTTCCTGTGACTTTAATTCTGCCTTAACCGCCGAAATATCATTAGCCTTGTGCATAGCTTCTTCTTTTTCGGCAATCTTCTGTTCAAGTGCCTTGTATTCTTCTGTAGCTGATACATCAATTTCCTGTGGAAGTTCTGCTAACTGCTTTTCAAGGTCTGCTAAATCCACTAAATGTTTTTCTAACTTCTGCTTTCTGTCAGCCAATTCCTGTTCAGCTCCAACTAACAATCCTTTGATTTCATCAAGCATTTTCTTAGCTGTGTTGCCTTTATCAGTAATTCTGTTAAGTTCTGCTTCTTTGTGTGCCTTGAAATCTGCCCTTAATTCCTCTTTTTTATCCTCCGGGTATCCCTGTTTGCAATAAGGGCAAATAAGGTTATTCTCGTCAAATACACGCTCTTTTCCGGCTTTCCATTCGGTTCTGCTATCATCAAGTGTTTTCTGATATTCAGCTATTTTATCTTTATCAAGACTAACAATAATTTCTGCACTACTTACTGACTGCTTACTATCTATAATCACATAATTAAGGTTGCTAATCTGTGATTCAAGATTTCTTCTTGCCTTAACATTGTCCTCATTAGCCTTGCGTGACATATCGTTAAGTTCAAACTTCAAATTGAGAATATCCGAACTACCCTTGTCATATTCAGCCATCAGCTTTTCATTGTCTGTCTGCTTTGCCACGCAATCAGCAATCTGTACTTTAAGGCTGTTCTTCTGTAATTCAAGGTCAGATACTTCAATAGCCTGTTTAAGCTGAATGTCACGCTCTTTCTCTTCAATCTGCCCTTTCAGCTTTTCGGCATTGTTATCAACATCTTTTTTAATTTTATTTTTCATAGCACGTATTTCTTCGTATGTGTATTTTTCAAGAAGTGGTACTAATTCGGCAAGTTTGCTTTTAGACTTTGCCATATCAAGGTCGGTTGTTTTCTTTACTAAACTGAAAAGATATTCTCTCATTTCCTTTGGCTTCTGCGTAAGAAATACATTGATATTGCTACACATTTTGAAAATATTCATATTAACATCAAGATATTCATTGAATGCCTTTAATGTCTTTGGCGCGCTATTGATGTAATATGAGTTAGTATCGCTTACAGTTGTCACAACAACGCCGTCCTTTACAGTTTCCCCATAAGTACGTTTCTGCACTTTCTTCATAGTTATTTCTTTTCCGTCAACATCAAGCGTAAGTTCAACGCTTGTGTCCATATCATCAACTGATTTTCCGTCAACCTCTCGTCTAACAACCGGATTATCCTTTAATTCATAATCGCAGTTAAACAAGCACCATAAGTAAGCTGTGGCAATAGTTGATTTGCCCTTGCCATTTTTAGCCATAATCTTTGTAATGGCATAAAAATCAAATTCAGCGTGTGCGTAGCACATAAAGTTTTCAAGTACTATCCTTTTTAAAGTTGCTCTCATAAACAATATCCTTTCCTTATTTATATATTCATAACAAATACGCCATCTTCAACTTGGAAGTTATCAATTTCCCTATCCGCATAGACTGAATACTTAGCTTCCTCAAACGAACCATTAAATACTGTTCCGTATTGCGGTGTCCATATCTGGCATACCACATCTTCATCAATAGCCATACTTGCTAAATCTCTAACTGTAATATCACTATGCATTAGCTTCGCCCTCCTCTGCGTAATTAATCTTGCTTACTGATACTTCATAAGCAATTCTTGTCTCAATCTCGTTGTCACTTATCTTCTTAGCGTACTCTCTGCTCTGAAATCTTCCCTGGATCTGGATGTGTTCTCCAACTTCAAGCTCACCTGCAAATCTCGCATTTCTTCCCCATGCTATACATGGTATGTAATCTGATTTGCCATATGGTCTGTTTACTGCTACTAAGATATCTGCAATCTCTCTGCCCTTTGGAGTACATCTGTATATAGGTGGTTTGCAGATATGAGCGTCAAGTATAACTGTATTAATATTTTCCTCGAATGGTAGTTCTGTTGCGTCCTGTGCCAGTATTTCAAGTTCTCTTGCAAATACAGATAAAATCAGCTTGCGTTTCACATCATCAATGTGTCTGTTAAAACTTCTTATCTGCCCTGAAACTGTGACAACCTGTCCTACTTTGATTTCTCTGACATCAGCAAGTCTGTCCGATATCATTACTGGTAATGTGTCTTTGTTGCCACTTGTTCTTGAACACTTGAGCATGAACACATAAAACCCCTCGCCAAGTACTTCATGTGAATATTCTGGCTCTCTCTCAACTACTCCTGCTAATGTGATATTGTTGTTATTAATTTCATTTTCCATTTCTTTCTCTCCTTACTTTAATATGTAACTTCCTATCGGTACTTTATCCATTCTTTCAATCAGATGGATTTTGCAGCTGAAAGTATAGAATTTTCTAAAATCCTTTTCCTTTATAGCCCTTTGTCTGTTTCTGTTCAGCTTAATAATTCTTTTTATGCTACTACTCATTGGCATTCTCCTTACATCTGTAATACATCGTTGTAATAAATCCTCTTGTTGTGAGGCAGTCATAATTCTTCCATGCTGATAAATCATGGTCAGCCGATTTAATGGCTGTTCTGATTGACCTTTCAATAGATGCTGGCGACCTATTTGTTGCCTTAGCAATACTGTTATAAATATTTTCCATTGATGTAAAATTTCCAAAGCGTTTAACAGCTTCAATTATGTAGATGTAACCTCTTTTATTAGAGAGAATACCTAAGTTGAACATTTCTTCTCTTATCCTTGCTTCCATAAACACTCCTTACTTATAACAAAAGTACATGTTCTGCACTTTCTTATAAACACCGCTACCTTGTTTAAATTCAGCTTGATACAACACATTGCTAGGTATGTCATATCCGCTTATTAATAATTCTTCTGCTATTCTCCAACACCTTTCTGTTGGCTCTTTATAGAATCCGCTGTTCATAAGCTCTGTACATTGATATTGCCCTGATTGATAGATAACTTCTTCAATGCTATTAGGAAAATACTCACTTTGTACTCTATTCAAAACAACGGCTCCTGCAAGATATAGCATTTCATCGTCGTTACATGTCGCTCCGCATTCGCCCATCAGTAAATGTGCCATAAGCGACAATTCATATTCATCAACACTTATCTCTCCAGTTTCAACCTTATAATCAACATGTGAGTTGTAGCATTCACTTAACACTGCACTCTGCTGATTAATCTTAGCTTGTGGTTGTACTGATCTTAGAATCAACGCTATAAGGCTGATTCCTGCCAGTGTTGCAAATATGTTAATTATCTTTTCTTTCATATCTTCTCCTACATGTTTGTATCATGTACCACCTCGGCAAGTGCTATTGGTAACAAATAGGTGTCTATGAATTCGTGTACATCAGCCAAGTATTTTCTTTTAATACTCTTGTATGTCGCCACGCACCCGAATTCGCGTTTTAACTGCTTGTATATATCAGAATATACTGAACCGCGAATACCACCGTCTTTGTACGCATTGCTGTCCTTTCCGCCAAGTACTTCAATTCCTTTCTTTCTAACATGTTTCTGCACTTCTTCAATCTCACAGCCGTAAAGCGGAGTTTCTTCTTCGATACTGGTTATTTTATCTTCAACCTTATCAACTCTCTCTGCGAGTTCTGTGTTTCCCTGTGCCAATAATCTAATCTGTTCAGATGTTGTCAAAGGCTTACTGTAACTTCCTGTCTTTCTGATTGACGGAAGAACTTCTGATGTAACCCATTCTGTAAATCTTTCCGCACTCTCTTTTCTGCTCTGAAAGATTGTTTTGTAAAGATTAGCCTCGCTTATAAATGTCATTTTCTGCATTCCGCCCTTTGTAAGGGTGTCCGCAGTATGGATACCCTTTTCAGATAACCTCTGCTTAACATTTCCTACATTTGATATTTCCAATGCCTTGCATACATCAGCCAAGCAAAACATAGGTTCATCATCTTTAGTAATGGTTCGGATTTCTCCAAACTCTGAATTGCTAAAAATCTGTAGCTCCATAAACATTCCTTTCTAAATAATGTGTGATATATTTTGACCTTTTAAGGTGCATTTGAGCAATTTTGCTCATTCCTATCTGCTGTAACTTGTAGAACTTTATATTTATTGATACAATAGAGAAGTGATGGTAGACACTTTCCGAAAGGAGATTGTATGGATACTGTCATAGCATTGTGCGTATCAGTGGTTGGCTCATACTTCTGCGGCGTAGACTTCTGCACCCTGTACGCTCTTATTTCTATATCAATAGAATTAAACAAATATGCTAAAGACAAAACTGCCAATCGGTAGGTAATTCACACTTGATACGAACAGGGCGCTATCCCTGTCAAAAAGAACTAATGATGTTTGAATAAAAGTTTGCAACTATTTACCGCTACCATCACTTTTCTATTGCATCAATATCAAAAATTCTAATCTGTTTGTACTTTGTGCTATAATCCTCTTATTCTATTAGGGATTGAAGAAATGTTCTCTATTCTTACTCCTTTCTGCTTATTATCAAAATAATAAGTCCAGTATCGTAAGTGAAAAATTTAATACCGCAAGAACAACAGCGATTATTAATGTTATCAATGCAGCATCACAAAGTCTTTCATTGTTGCCTCTTTTTACTTAATCCATTTTTCAACTGGGATTCTTGTTGCTTCTGCAATTTTTTGCACTGTAGTTAATGCTGGTAAAGAATTATTATCTTTCCATCTGCCTACAACCCCGTTGCCAAGACCGCATTTTTTTTCAAATGCGTGTATTGACAAATTATTTTCTTCGCAATAAGCAACAACATTTTGATAAAACATAGACTTCTCCTTTCTTTATTTGATAAAGATTTAGAGAAAAGCTTGACAATCTTTAGAGAAAGTTCTAATATATGAATTGTCGAGAAACATATTTTGAGAACACTTCCCTTTAAGTTTATTTTTAGGCTTTTCCCTAACCTTTAAACTTATTATATAGAGTGTTCTCTAATTTGTCAACACCTTTTTTAGGTGAAACTCTAAAAAATGGAGGAAAATGCAAATGAACACAGTAGAAAGAGTAAAAGACCTATGCAAGCAAAGGAAGATTTCAATACATAAATTAGAATTAGAATGTGGTTTTGCTAACGGATATATAGGTCAGTTGCGTAAAGGCACATTACCAGATGATAGGTTGGGAAAAATTGCTGAATATTTAGGTGTATCAGCCGAATATTTAAGAACTGGCGAAGAAGAACAGCTTATTTTGTCTGAACAAGCTGATTTGTGGATTAAAGTCAGAAATGACAAAAAATTATTACACTCGTTAAAAACATTTTTTGAGTTAAGTGACGAACAGCAAAAGTATGTTCTCGGTTTAATTAATTTATTTAAAGGAGAGTAGTAATAAATGATTGAATCGAAAGATTTTTTAAGAGCCATAGTAGAGAAAAGGAATAAAAACGGCAACACTGATTATGCTGACATCGCCAATAGTCTTGGCATTGATATGGTTTCGATGTTGCCGTTTATGAAAGAACTCAATCGCAAAGGTTATATCATTCAAACTCTTGAAGATGTAACTGTGACAAAACTTGGTTTACTTGCCTATGATGAACTTTAATTAAAACACTTTACGATTCAAATTGCAATGCTCTTTTACTTTTCTGTGTGTACTGCTGGTACAGTCGTTAGGTTGTGCCAGTTTTTGTTATGTCTTTTACAATTTTGAAGATGTATTCCACTACATCTTCATCATTAACCTCTTTTATCAAGCTGTAAATTTCATTTTTGCGTTCCTCCATATTCATTTTATATCCCCTCCCTTGACTACAATAATGAGGTTATTATGGAACATCTGTTCTTGCATGTCAACCTACCCCCAGTAGATTAACAGTTTTCAGCGGTGACACTGCCAACGCCAATCAAACAGTGCCACCTAGCCGAAACTTGAAGATTCTGCCCGAACTCTCTCGGACAATTATTATTATAAATACTGATAATGTAAAAATCAACTTAAAGATATCGCAAGTTTCGACAACATTCGACAAATTATGCACATTGTGATATGATTAGTAAAATTAAATTTAAGGGGGATTTGTCTATGACAAAGAGAATTGTAAGCATTGTGCTTGTTATGTGCTTATTGAGCCTTGTAGCGTGTCAGAATAGTGTTTCTGATAGTAATGTTGAAAGTATCAGTGAAGTTCAGACAGAACAAGAAACATTATTATCAAGAGATAAGAGCGTATATCCTGATGATATAACTGTTGAAATGCTCAAGCGTACACCTAATAAGTATATTGATAAAGAATTCAAGTTGACAGGTAATATTGTAGCAGAATTAAAGTATGATGGGGAGGTCGAAGATAAAGACGGAAATACACATACTGGCGAAGAATCCAGCGAATATATTGCTTGCTATTATTTAGCTGTTGATGGCAATAATGATGATACTGTTGTTTTGACATATTATAGAGACGATTTTGATTATAATTTGCTTGTTGGTGATAATGTGACAATGTATGGAACACTTCTTGAGGGCGGTATGGAATTTAAGAAAACAAACGGAACAATAACAACCATTCCTGCTGTTATGGCTGTTATGATAGATTTGAATAATTAAAATATTACCGGGAGTATTGCACTCCCGGTATCTTTATTAAGGTTAGACTAATTCACAATCGGCTACATTGACTGCGGCAAACAGTTCTCCGTCATGCACAAGTACAACTCTGTCTCCACTTCTTTCTGATACTGTATACTCGTCATACCAAGCCTTAATAGGTGTGCCATCATAATCAGTATCGCCGACAAATCTTACAGTACTACCCTCTTCAATATCTTCACTGAATGGGATATCTGTAGGTGCATCATCAGAACTTGTACCGCCGACAAATTCAAGGTTAGCAATATTGACAGCGGCTGTGATTGTTGTACCGATACCTATAACAATTCTGTCTCCATCCTCTTCAATTACATCATATTCATCATAATATACCGCAAATCTTGCACCGTCATAATCAATGTTATCAAGCACTCTGACTTTCTTGCCGTCACCACGACTTATTGTATCTGTGTTGATATCATTGTCATTGTCATAAATACACTTGATAAGGCTGATGTTATCCTCGTCAATAGCAGCAGTAGTTACGCCGTCAACACCGATAACAACTCTCCTGCCGTTAGCTGATAAAACACTGTATTCATCATAGTAAGTGCTGAATGGCTCGCCATTATCGTACTGAATAGCGTTAATAACCTTAACTGTATCGCCTTTATGATACTTAGTGTCTGGCACTGGCTCATAGTCTGGCACTGTGATTTCTTCAACTACATGGTCTGTGCAATAATCAGTATAACAATAGTTCTGATCTACTGTCTGTCCGTTAATCTGTGTGTCTCTAAGATAATTAACACTTCCGCCAAACTGCCATATATCATAATCAACGGCAATTCTAGGTTCTGCATCTGAATACTTTGCTACCCAAACGGCATAACCAGCTTCTTTTACTCTTGAAATGTCTACATAATTGTTAATGCAGTTCTCGTATGAGTATAAGCCGACATTCTTATATCCTGCATTTCTCATTTCATCAAGGAATGCCATAATAACGTCTGTAAGGTCGTTACCAGTAACCATGCCTGCTTCAACATCATAGAATACTGGGTAGCAGAATGATTTACCTGCTAAAAGCTGTGCAAAATATCGGGCTTCATTTACAGCTTCATCAGCACTTAATGCATTGCCAAAGAAATAGGCTCCCTTGTGGATTCCTGCACTTTCCAACTTGTTATAACTGTTCTCAAACTCTCTATCTTCGTATAAGCCATCATCAGCACCGCCTGCCTTGATAATGGCAAAGTCTACATTCTCATTATCTTTTGCACTTTTAAAATCAAAGTCTCCCTGCCACCTTGATGTGTCAATTCCGAATAATTTACTCATGAATTTACCTCCTAAATTTAGAAAAATGTGTATCAAAAAAGCACCCCAGTGTTTCCACTAAGGTGCTTTTTTGCGAATATTATATTGTTAATGTTATGTGGCACTGCCAACCTTGTGAATTGCTTCTTGCAGTTCGTCATGTTCGATAAGGAAATACCTTACATCTTCTTTTGTAATTTTTATCAATACCTTATGTCTTATTTTCATTCTACAACTAAACAGTGATAATATTAAATACAACGGTGCAATTACTAGGGCAGTATCCAAAACCTAACTAAATATAAGTGAGCCTGTAATATAATCACCCTTTTGAAATTCGCTTGTAGCCCATGCGCCTTTCTTCCCATCTTTCGTATAGTATCTTGCAAAGGAATAATGTTGGCTTGCAGAGATATATAACAATGTTGTTCCATAGCCTATCAACTTTGCTCGAACTACACCTGTGGCATCATAAGGAATATAATTGTTTTCCAATATTTTATTAAAGTTAGTAATACCCATATTTTCAAGAACTGTTTCTATGTCATAATATCCTGTAAAATTATTCTGTGTAGAATCTTGTGTTTCAATTTTGGAGGCATAGTATAAAATCCCTGTTTTGGTAGATTTATTATAATAGCAATAATTATAGCCATAACCTTCAAGAGTACCATCTACACTTGCAATATTTTTGCAAAAAGAGTTTTTAACGTCAATATTACTGTTTAGTTGTGTAACTTCATCACGAAGATTGCTAATCATATCATTGTTATTCTTAATACCTGCGTCCATAATATTAAGATTTGTCGCATTCCAGGGAGTACTCTTACTTGGCGATTGTTGCCAGTTTACACGGCTGTACGAAAGAAATCCAGTTAAGCTCATAATTTGCCTCCTAAAAAATAAGAGTGCAGGCTTAAACCCACACTCTCTGATGATTTACTCTGTTATTGTATCTGCTGTATTCAAATCAACTGTCTGCTGTTCACTCTTTAACAGCTTATTGACTTCCAATTTGAAATTCTCATAATCATTATCACATTGTGTCTGATTTGTAAGGTATAATTCCTTATTAGTAATTGTCTGACTAATTGTCAATGAACCTGTTTCTGGTACAGCCGCATACATTGTCATAGCTGATTGACCGTTAATCACAGATGTTCCACTTAAATTTGTTGTTTTCGTTATACTTAACATATTCTTACCTCTCTTTCTAATTGCTCCATGTACCTGAATCCCAGTCCCATGAAGCTACCACTGTATTGTCTACATATATCCTTAGTATTCTATCACTCCATGTAAATGATATTGGGTTATCCATACACAATACTGGATTGCCATACATATCTCGCGGATTATTATATATTTGTATATTAGATGTCGGACACATCATAAGCACTGACGAAGCCACTTTTAGTTCATTTGCATATATCTCATTTGATTTGATAGATTGTGCGTTCAGTGCGTAATCACTGTCCGTTGAATAATTGCTATTTCCACCATCAATTGTCATATAAGATAAATATGCGTCTCTGGATTTAACGCTGTCCGTTTTTAAGCCATTAATTCCAATATATGTCTCTCTTTTCGTACCCCACATATCTGTACCAGATATATTAATTACTTTATCTAAATTAGCAGGGTCTATATTGGCAGTTACATTTGACAGTTGTGCAATTGCTGATGTCGTATTATTATATGTCTCTAATCCTAAGTAAAATCTTTTAGCTTTGGCAAAGTCAAATAAGTCAATTGTTCCATCTCCATTGAAATCATACAGGCTTTTACTCAAACTGCTTGTTGTATCTGCTTTAATTGCACCACTTATTGTATTAATCACATTGATGTCTGGTGGAATATATACTTGAACTGTTGATGATAACTTATTTTGCTCAATGCTCCAATTTCCTATTGTTCCAGCCTTAAATGTTGCTCTTCCATCTGCTGAAATAGTTGTATTAGTAGATGTAAGTGTGAACAGATTACCATTGATATTAACAGACTTATTACCACTAATATTAATTGTTCCGCTTGCATTAAGTGTTATATCATCTGCTATCGCTTCGATTGCAGATTTAAGCTCACCGCTTGTCGGGTCTTTCTTAATATAAAGGTCAAGACTTGCTGTTGTAGCATAACTTTCAAGGCTCTTCTTAGTTGCATAAGTACCAGACACTTCTAACTTAATGCTGTTACTTTCTGCTGTTATAGCCTGAGTAATAGCATTGTTCATTTGTGTTGTTGTGCTATAGTTGTTCTTAACATCATTTGTAAGAGAAGACAGACTTGTACTTATATTGCTTACATCAATTCTTAATGAAGCATTTTGATTAAGAAGATAAGCGATTTCGGTTGAAGATATTTCTTTCCAACCGTGCGTTCCGTCTATTTTTTTAATCCAACGCCACGCTCTGTTCTGTGCTTCCCAATACGCTATAATGCCTACATAATTATCATATTCTGCTTCTGTGTATTCCCATGTGCTATCACTAGGGTATCTATCATCGCTTGGATATATAGGTACACTCCACTCATTAGCTGGATAATTATCCTTAGTCGGCTCGTATGTCACCTGATATACCTTGAAATCATCGTTGAGTTGCTTGTAAACATCTCCTATTTGCACACCGAAGCTATCAAGCGTACTTGTAACTGTATTGAATTTGCTTTCGATAGACTCTCCATTGCGAATATCAGTCCACCACAACTTTTGGTCAATAAAATCTTTAGATTGCTTAATAGCCGAACCCCATAATGTAGAATTGCCGCCAACGGTTGTCTGAATACTCTTAAATACGCTATCAAGGGTTTGCTGTTCACTATCAACATATATCTTCGTTGAATTAAGCGTGTGTGAACCATCATTGTTGATAACATTGAACAGCGATTCTATATTTAACTTGCTTGCGGCAATATCAGCATTATCCTTAACCATATCATCACGGATAACCTGTCGTTGAATACCTTTGTCTGTTAATCCAATAGCGTCAAACATCAAATTGCCTGATTTATCCCAGATATACATGTTGTAGTCTGAATTAGCGTCTTTACCTATCTGAACCCTAACCCTATTGCTGTCAGATATTTGAATTGTATTGTCTTTCCACTGTGACTTGCCATCTTCGCTGTGAACAAGTACATTAGTAGTATTAATGTCAAGTGCTGTGATTTTGCTTGCGTCAAGACTATCAATCATTGCTGACTTAATCTGCGCTTCCCCCAAAACAGCAATAACAGAATTAGAGAAATCCGTTGTTATTGTTGTTCCTGTTGCTGAACCGAATATTAATGTCTTGATATCAGCTACACTTGCGTCAAGTATGCCAACTTTCTCATAGTCTACTTTAAGATTTGCAATATCCGCATTAACAGCCTTAAGGCTTTCCACATTAGCATTAATGATATCTGCATATGTTGCATCTAATTTATTTGTTTTAAGGTTATCAATATCAGCATTAACAGCCTTTAAGGTTTCAATGCTTGCGTATCTGATATCAGCTTCATCAACAGATAGTTTATTGATAAGTGCTTTATTTACAAGTATCAAGTCGGCATAGTACCGTTCCATCTGCTTAGTAATAGGTCCAGAAGCAACGCTTGTATTCTCCGTGTCAGATTGACCTATAGATGTAACAGTATCTATAAGTCCGCCGTCACATTCGTGCGTAATCTGCATTATAGGCACTTTGTAATCAACGCCACCTTTGTTGACAGTTATAATGTCGCCAACTTCTAGTCGGTAGTCACCGACAAACTTAACTGTAAGCGGTCTAAATGTAAAACCACCTATCTTTTTATAGACTTCATCAAGAATTGCCTGCGTCATAAACGGATTGGCAAAACTAAGTCCTGTCGCTCCGTCACCAGAAGTAATCTGACTTTGTTCTGTAGAACCGCTTTTGGTATTGTTGCAAGTCAGCTTCTGTATAATAAAATCTTTACTCGTTGTGAATGTAACGCCTTGCTGATAATACTTATGTCCGTCAAGTACATAACCGCTATCTTTATACCATCTTAATTCAAGGTTTCCGTCAGAATTAATTACCGCATTACAGCCTTGTAGCATAGCTATATAACCGATAATTTCTCTATAGGTATATCCTTGTGGCTTGTCGTTGATAGTATGTGTTGTGACTATATTTGTCGCTAAAGATATGCCTAACTTGCCGCATATCTCATTAAGAATATCCTTATCCGTGCTTGGGAATGTCATATCAGAGAAATAAGGCATATCAGCCTTGTACATTCTGTCGTATGCTTCGTAGCTTGTGTATTCTCCGTCACTTGTCTGCTTAGTAACTGTAAATATTCCCAACTTAATATAGTTAATTTCTTTGCCAACCTTAACGCCCTCAAATATTGCAATTTCCTTATTTTCAAGGCTTATTGCTGGCATATAAATAGAAAAGGTAACACTGCTTGCACAAGTGTTACCTATCGTAATTTCATTATTGGGATTTATTATGTTTTGAAACTTGAAATTGTTAAGTGTTTCAGTATGTTCTTTCCCATCAACAACATACTTGGAATAGTATCTTGCACTATTTCCCCTAACAATTTCCGTCATAGCTGTGTCTAATATCTTCATTCTACACCGCCTTTATTGATTAATTAATGGCTTATCATAAACTCAATTGAGTATAATTTAGCTGGTGTAATTTCTTCGCATTTATCGAATGCGTCCATAGGAAGCATTGTCATGTCAGGCACTTCAATCTCTTGTTCATTGATTTCTTGCAATTCTTCCTGTAACTTCTTTAAGTTCTCTGATGTAATCTGATACTGATTATCGTTGATAACTGGATTGCCGCTGTCGTCCTTATCTGCATACTTAACCTTAGTATCTTCTACGGTCTGTAATGTTGCCTTGTACAGTTCTTCTAATGCCTTAATATTGCACATAACAGCCATAGCAATTCTGCCTGTAGTCTTGTCGTGCGATATGTTACTTAAGCTCTGAAATCTGTCTATTAACTCACTTGTTTTAAGTTTCATGTGGAACTCTCCTTTATTTCTGAATTAAACTTAATTTTGCTCCGACTATTAGTCCATCCTCATTCTTTGCCCTTGTAAGGTACGGATATGTCACATCTCCTGTGTATATTGTCATTTCTTTTTGCGTACCGCCTAAAAATAAGACTTGTGCCGTTGGGAATGGGTTATCTACGTCGCTTACTACATTATCAAGCAATAGGGCTTGCTCACCTGTTAATGGCGGTAATTGAAGTTCTACTTTGTCTTTGATATCCACGATTGTGCCAACCATTTCTCCATAATCGTTTCTTCCTGTGTTCTTAGACCATATCTTATTTCTGCTGTACGTGTAGCCGTTATATGCTACTGGGAATCTAACCCCCTCAATCACAACTGCGTCAATCAATCAAACCACCCCTTTCAAGGCATTAAAAAAGGAATGCACCATTTCTGATACATTCCTTAATATTTCTATTGCATTAATTCAATTAGTGTTATATAATATCTGTACCGCTTGTTTAAGTGGTATTGTGACTTTTGGCTGTCAGTTGTCGGGCTGACAGCCTTTTGTTTACCAAAAAATCAGCCCACATCTGTTACACACAAACCTATGTTGTGAATAAGTTCCGCCCTGTTGCTTAATCTTCTCTTTCTTATTAACCAGTGTAAGCGGTCTTAAAGGATTCAGATTAACAGTATATCTTGTCTTAGTTTTCTGCGGTACAGTTGTTGTAATCTGCGTGTGAGAACAATCCCAACTACTACATCTTGGACAATATACTTCAACCAATCCGTTTTCCGTCGCTCTGTACACTCCTTTGAAGCTGGGATTCAACGGTTGTTGAACTTGTGGCTGTTGCTTTTTCTTTATCCCTATTGCTTCTAACATTTCGTTTAGTTCTTTTTTTACTGACATACATATTCCCTCTACTGTAATTCTAATGTTAATTTCATAAGTTTTTTATTGTCTCCCAGTGGCGTTACTTCTAAATCAACATTGCTTTTATCTTCTAGTATATATATCCTTGCAACTGTAATATTTGTACCTGTCTGTAATTCTCTTGCAATATTATTGTATTCGTCAATGTCAAAACTAACTAACGGATAGTCGAGTTCTTTGCCGTTCTGAAAACATGTAACATTATAATTATATGCAAAGGCTGTGTTATCTTCTGAATTGTTTGCAAAGTCAAAATAAACAACAAGAACTTCTCTGTCATTGCTATCTGTAATTACATCATGCTTAAGATATTTAAGCGTTGTATTATCATATGTAACTGTATCTGTGTTCTGTTCTGTTGTAGCAGCTTGTTTAGTGACATTTATGCCGTCTGCATTGTTATTATTTCCATTTTTGTCAATTACTACTATTAACATTAATATCGAAAATATAATTGCAAAATAAGAACCTAAATGCCTTTGTGGCCTATTCCCTTTGCTTTTAGTCAAATCCACAATAGCTAATATAAGTGCTACTGGAATTGTAAAAGTAAAAAGTGCCATAACCGCTGCCACTATGCTAAGTTTACTATCTTTCTTTTTCTGTTTCTTATCTCCCATATTGCGTTACCCCTTTGCTTTTTATATATAGTAAAAGAATAACACAATACTTTTATCTTATCAATACGGAAAGGCTGCTTGCCCTGTCATATTAGTATAGTTATTAGCTTTATCTTGTACCATTGTAAACAGCTTATCTGCGTCACCTTGTAATGTTATGTTTACATTGTTGTTAGCTTCTGACATAGCCGCTACAACTGCATTGTAAACCGCTGGATAAACTGCGTTGGCAATACCTGTTGTGATTTCCTGCTGATTGGCTACTGCTGTTCTTCCGTCCATAGTACCAACCATTTCGGGTCCAACTTCGTTTGCGACAAACAATTGTCCTTTGCCTGGGAATCCGCCGTTTGCATACCAATCAATACTGACTTTTGGCACTCTAGGCGGTGCAAGACTAAATTCTCCGTCAATCTTAAAGTGTGGTGTATCAATGTGTGGAAATTCAAGTCCTAAATCATTCCACCACTGCTTAAAGCTGTTCCAAGCGTTCTGTATCTTAGTTTTAAAATCTTCGATAGCCACAGAAATGCGTTGGAGTGCTGGTTTGCTATCCCACCAATCTACAACATCATCCCACTTCCCTTGAATACCTTTTTTAATTCCGTCAGCTAAGTTTTCCCATTTTTCCTTAGTAAACCACGGTTTCACATCATTGCTCCACCAAGAAACAATTGCAAGACTGTTCCACCAACCAACGATTGAATCCCATTTTTCTTGTATTCCTAATTTCATTCCGTCAACAGCGTCAACCCATGTATCTTTTTCAAACCACGGTGCAACATTATTATTCCACCAGCTAACAATAGCTGTATTGCTCCACCAATCTGAAAAACTGTTCCATTTTTCACTTAAAGATGTTTTTATATTGTCTCCCAGTTCTCCCCATTTTTCCTTAGTAAACCACGGTGCAACACTTACAGTCCACCAATTTGCTATATCATCTTTATGCCCGAATGTGATAGTTTCTATCACTCCGTCAATAAAGCTAGGTAAATCTTCAAATGGTGCTTTTATAAGATATGCTAATTGGTCGAACATTGACATATCTATTTTCTCACCTGTTAATTTTTCATTGAGCCAATTGCCTAAATTAAATCCAGCAATAGCAGCTACTATTCCACCTACTATTCCAGCACCTATAGTTAAGCCTATTTCTGTTGCTGTTCCTGCTCCTATAATAGTGCCTATATCTGTTGTAAGTAATCCACCTATTCCTGATATTATACTGCCTGTTCCGAATGATTTTAAAGCACCTTTAATACTTGTTCCTATTACTGTAACAAGTTTCTTTTTCAAAACACTTCCTAAGCCTGTAAATTTCAATGCCGCTATAGCCGTTATTAAGGTCGTTTCAATTGGTGCTGCCGTAAATGAACCGCTCCATAATTCGATAGCTGCTTTAATGGCTTGCCATAACACATTGCCAAGGCTTGAAAATATTTCAAGCCAATTAAGTCCAGCTAAATACTCTCCTATATTATGCCCGATTTTAAACCAAGGAACATCATCTATAGCCTTTGCAAACCAATTAAAAATTCCTGCCACAAGGTTAGATGTATCTTGTCCTGCTGCATAGAAATCCCCGATTGCAAAGTCTTTAAATATCTTCCTAACAGGTTCAAGTGCTTTCTCTATCTTATCAGCCCAAGCAACCGCTGAATTTTCCATATTGGCAAATGCTTTATTCCATGCCGCTTCATAATCAGCCGCCGCCTTAGCGATATCATCTGTCAAATCAATAGTGCTACCGCCACCACCGCTTGAACCCTTGCTTGAGCTTGTATCGTCCTGTAATTTATTTATTTCATCAAATCCCATAAGGGATAATGTAGCTTTCTTAGCTGAATCAGCTACATCTTGGTAGCCATCTGAAATATCTTCTAAGCCGTCTGATGTGTCTTTATAGCCACTTTGTCCAAAACTCTCAAAGTCAATCTTAACGCCCATTAAAGAAGCAAGATTGACTAATAATCTTTTGATTGCAATAGTTACTCCGTTTACTACTGGCATAACCTTTGAAAGAATTGGGATAAATAGCTGTCCTGCTACCATTCCTACCTCTTTCATATTGTTAGAGAATTGGCGTAACATATTTGATGGGCTGTTAATCGTGTTGGCTAAATCGCCCCACGATACTTTTGATTGGTCTAGTATAGCTAGCACTCTTAACTGCTGCTTTTCCATCTGTGTCATTTCTGATACAGACTTTGAAATGCCTAAGTTATAAGCATATGTCGCTAATGTAGCATTAGTAATATCAATACCATACTTATACAATGCCCTTGATTGACCGATTAAGCCGCTTTGTAAGTTCTGTGCTACTGTTGAATAGTCCACATTAAAAAGTGAGCTTATATCGCCTGCAAGCATTGTCATTGACTTTGTTATTGCTGTTGTTGCTTCACCCGTCTGCCCTAATGAGTTAGTGACAGAAGCTAACTGCGAAGCGTACTGTGTTATCTCTTGTATGTTAAGTCCTAAGTTCTTTGTTCCACTTTCTTCAAGCAATCCGCCTTGAACATTAACTTTTAAACCAGATAGCTTTCCAAGAGTATCATTTACTCTACTTTGAAAACTTTCTGCATATGCCGTTGCGTTATCGTAGCCGTACTTTTCATAATCCTTATCCCATTCTGAACCAATCTTGCCAAACGCCACCGCTTGATAGTTGAATGCTTCAATGTAATCTGTTGTTGACTTAATTGCTTCTATAAGTTTCTTGCTGCCACGAATTACCATAAAATAAGTGGCATAAAACTTACCTATCGCACTTGCCAAGTTCCAACTGCTTTTAGTTGCTGTCCTAGCACTTGTAGAAACGCCATACAACGACTTTTGAAGTGAGTTTGAAGAAGTACCCACCTTGCTACCTTGACTGGCAAGATTAGCCAATGCGTTAGTCATTTGAATAACATTCTGGCTTACTGTTGGCGCTCTTGATAGCGTTGTCATTAAGCCATTCAGAGCATTGCCCAATTTTGGAATGTTTACAACGGCGTTTTCTATACTCTTACTGCCTAGCTTGCCTAGTGACTTTGCAAATTCTGTGACTTGTGTTGCATTTTGCGGAATAGCTGATATGCTTGCAACTGCCTTTGTGACAGCTTGAAGTGATGTAGCTGTGTTAGTTAGTGCAGCTGAATCAACAGAACCTATCTTTGTGATGTTCTTAGCAAGTCTTGTAAAATCTGCTGTTCCTGCGTTCATATTCTGCATAGCAGAACCTAACTGACTAACACCACTCGCAAGACCGCTTAGTGATGAACCATTCACAGTCGCAAGTGATGTTGACAGCCTTGTAAGCTGATTTATCAGTTTATCGACAGAATTAATAGCTTTAGTGGCAGTACCGGTAATTTTGACTTCTAACGAATCTAATTCCACGCTTTAACCCCCTTTATAGGATTGTTGGCGGTAGTCCTCTCTTTTCAGCTCGTGCCGCCCATTTCTGTTCATTGAGTAACATTCGCTGTAACTCTTTATCGTAGGTATCTTCTTCGCTTTCTTCCGTTTTTTCTGATAAAATAGCCTGCTTCGGATATTCAATGTGTGTATCTTTGCTAAATGCCGCACCAATGCCACAAGAAATAGCCGGTATTGCATAGACAAAAAACCAGTTATACATTTCTGCATCTCGATTTTGTCTATCAATCTTTTTGCCTTTTGCGTATAGTAATAATTTTTTAGGTGTCATTTTTAGAAAGTCTGAATAACTAACGCCTAGTGAACTGGCTAAAACAAAGTATTCTTCCCATATTATTTTGTGGAAGTCTGCTTTTTCTTGTGGTCCTGTGGAACTACTGTCGGCTTCTTCTGCTCCTGTGCCGCTTCTTCCACATTGTTCGCCATTTCCTCTAACATCGTTGTTATCCCCGACAGCTCGAAAAAACCATCATCTTCCATCGCTTTCTTGATTTTTTCAAACAATGTTCTATATCCGTAACTCTTATCTGTCTTTCTTTTCTCTGTAATATATGCCCTAGTGAGTTCCTTTGCTTCATTCATAGTTACTGGGTTATTGTCAATACAGCCTGCATAAATGGCTAAAATGCAAATCTCTGGCACATCTGCTGTCATATTTGCCAAGCCGTCAAAAGAAGCCTGTGCAATACTTTTATCTGTCTGTGCAAGTAAGTAAGAACCGTTAACAACAGAAAACATTTTCTGTACTATCTCTTTGCACTCTGCTGCGCCAAAAGAGAACTCAACTTTGTATTCTTTTCCGTTTACATTAATATTCATCATAATTTTTACCCTTTCCCACCCTATCGTCCATATAGGGAAAGGTGCGGATTTTACACCGCACCTACCTTTTAAATTAATTATTCTGTTACATCATCAAGATATGATGTGTAGTCGGCTGTTTTGGCGTTTGTGCCACCAATCGACACAGCCTTTGATTTAGTCGATTGGCTTATCATTCCCCCACCTTTGTTACTGTGAATGTGCCACCAGCAGCCTCGACAACTTGAAGCTTGTCTGTGCATTCGATAGGTGAAGTGTTAGGAACTGCTGTTACTGTCATTTCAAGTACTGAATCAGTACCAGAAACATCATTAGGTGTTGCTGTTACCTGTCCGACAAATGCGTACTTAGCAACCGCACCTAATCCGTCAGAGCCATATAACTGAATAATATCTAACTGCTTGCCCTCCGCCTTGATTAAGTCCTGTAAATAAGCCTTTTCAAGATTTCCTGTGTAAGTCTTAGCGTCAGATGTTTTGATACCCATTAAGAATGTCTGTGAATCATCTTCAAATGTTGTACTTTCAACTGTGTTAGGTGCTGATACTGGTGCTGAAATTGACTTAGCCGCAACCATTAACTTGTATGAACCTGCAAAGCCATCTTCGCTATGCTCCTTGTAGATAACTCTAGCTTTATAACTTGTACTTGCCATTGCCTTGTCTACCTCCTAAAAATTTGCAAAAAAATAAGAGCATTTCTGCTCTTTGTTACAATAATCTGTCATTTGCCGCTATCATTCTTCTGAATCTAGCGGTACTCTTATGTACTTTGTTACTGATTGAGAACTCTGGCATTGATGTGCCTTGAAATCTCATTGTCTTAAACGTATCTGTAATTACTGCCATAACCTTGCGACAGTCAGACTTGCTTGTGTTAGCGGTAACATCTACTTGAAACGTCGCTAACAATGCATTAATTGTCTGTCCATCAAGCGTTTGTCCTTGTTCTACTGCTGGCAGTAAATGAATGTATACTGTCGGGAATGTTGCTTGACCGCTGTTTTCCCCCTCATTAGTTATAACTATCTTTGGATATGTTTTCTTTAGTTGCGTTAGGGTTTTAGCCTTGACAAGTGCTGTGACTGTATTTTCAAGGTCTGTCGCCCAATCGTTTGCATTTGCCATTAACTAAACACCTCTCTTGCTATCTGCTTATACTGATTAATAATCTCTATTGTAGCGTTGTACATAGGCATTGTGGCTTTAACGCCGTGCGTGTAGTGCCATTGATTATCATTGCCTAAGTAGTACCAACCGTCGCTGAATGCGTGGATTTGTCCTGGATATGTTCCTACACCCAAGCCGAAATCATTAGCCTTTGGGTTCTCGTTGCCGTTGTTGTAATAAATACCAGCACCAAATTCAATCGCTAACAGTGTGTAAAATGGCTCTCTATCTTCTACCTCAACAGTTTTGCCGGTAGCAATTAAAATAGCTTGGTAGCCATCTTGAATAGGCTTTCTGTCAACTCTCAATGTTACCGTCCTACCTAATGGACTTTCGTTAACACTCATAATTGCCGCTTTTTCGCCTAGTTCTGCTAATCGTTCAACAAGCAATTCGCATTTATACTGTAAACTCTGCTTATACTGTTGTAGCTGTCTGATAGCTTCATTTATGGACTTTTCAGACAAGGATATATTAATTGTATGTCTTGCCATAATGCACCGCCTTATAGCAATTTTAAGTCCACAAAAACTTTAAATATTTTAGGCGATTGAATTGCAAACCAATCAACCATTTCTTCGTTGATAGCCCATGCACTATAAGAATATGACGAACTATCTAAACCGCTTTCGTATAAAAATGCGTGAATGATTTCATGCCTAAGAATACTTTTCTTGTAATTCTCATAATCTTGCAACTCACAATCTTCTTTTTTGTTACAAATTACAATCTCATGTGTTGAATTATCAGTGTATCCATCTCTGCATTTTCCGCTAAGCAACGAATCATCTTCTTCGTTTCTATAATGTATAAAATATTCAGTTCCTAATACATTGATTATTGTATCTTTCATTATTCACCTACTTTACAACTGCTTTAAGCATATACTTGGTTGAATATAATGCTGGTTTAATGCCTACAATGGTAAAGTCTGCCGATGTTTCATTAACAAGGCTGTCAGATGTGTATGTAGGCTTGCTATTAAGCCATATAAGGTCGCCTTTTTGGATAGGTAACATATTCCTATCCGTCAGCAAAATAGCATCAAAATCAGCCGTATCAAAGCCGTATTCCTTACTCTGTGCTTCTCCGCCGCTGAATGATATGTTTGCTTTGAAATCGACCGGCTCTGAAAAACCTGTTTTTTCTTCAAGGACTTTGGGTATCTTATTTCCCTCATCATCAAGATAAGGAATGAAGTTACCCTCTGTGTCGGTATATCCCTCATAAAGGATATTGCCGTCATCATCTCTTTCATAAATAGTTACTGTCTGCCCTTGAAGTGAATACTTCATAGCCTGCTTATTAATGTCAAGCATTGTTCTTTACCTGCTTATAAATCTGATTAACACCTGTGCTTGATAGTCCGGACACAATTCCTACTGCGATTGCATTAAGAATATCATTTGCCGGAAAGTCCGGTATTACATACATACCTATAACGCCTAAGATACCGCCTGCAACACCTACGATTATAGGAATGTAATTATCCTTAATGTGTGGAATTGCCTTAGCTCCTAAGCCTATCAGATATGTTATTACAACGATTGCTACAACTGTTGTTACCGATGTTATATCCATTCTGCTATACCTCCTTATCTTCATTGAGTCGTGCTTCCAATCCGTCTATTCGGTGGTGTGCCGACTTTACACTTTCCTCAACCTTAATAATCCTGTTATCGTGAGAATTAAGTTCTTTTCTCATTTCTATAACTTCATTTTTTATCTCTGTTGTGTTGCCTGATATTGTGTCAAGTTTCATGTTTATGCGTGTATTTTCCTTTACGCGCTCTGTAAGTTCTGCATTGTCAGACTTTTTGTTGTTCTTAAGATTAAATCCCAACGTAAACAGTCCGAAAAAGACGGAAAAAGCAACTGAAATAATGCTTATAATTACTGCTATTGGCATTGATATACCGCCTTTCATAATTAATAATGGCACACCGCCCACCACCCTTAATGTGTGCCGCCTGCTACCATTTGGTAACGCACAATCTTCTTTAATATTCTGTAATGCCCTATAGGCGTTATAATACTTTAGCAAACGGAAATACCCCGACAAACAAGCTATCTCTATTTCTCCAAGTTCTGTTGACACCACCCTCATTCATACTCGCCATGTAGTTTTCACCAGCTTGTGAATGGTCGTAGACAGCCAGATTAACAATAACACTCTCAAATTTCTTCAAGTCCTCGGTTATCATTTCATCTGTGTAGCTGTCAGGGTAATTTCTTCTTGCCTTTACATCTTCTGTAGCCTGCTTAATAAGCTGTTCGATTATCGGATTATCTTCTTTGTTATCGAACACTACCACATCAGATGTCGTATCATCATCATTTGTGATTGTATCAATATGAAATTGTTTAAGTCTGATTTTAGTTTGCTCCAATGCGGTGTATTCCATAATTTCAGCTCCTATAACCCTAATTTCTCAATTAACAGCTTCTTTAACTCTGCTCCTGTAAATTCTTCTGCATTGTCTATACCTTGTTCTGTGGCAAAAGCCTGTAAATCAGATGTAGACATACGATTAATGGTTGTCTTGCTATAACCTAAAAAAGCCCCCTCTTCGGGAACTTCTTCGCCTGCGTTATACCATTTTCCGTTATGAATCACTATATATGGATATATCATAAGTTGCACCCCCTACTCTTCGCTATGAACCTCATATACGAATGTGCTATCCATATTTTCATATGATGGAAGTACAACTTCGGAAGCAAATGTTGACATCTTCATAGGTGGTCCGTACTCTGTCTTTGTAGCAACTGTGATACCCGTGCCGTATACTGTTACATCTACATCAGCTACCTGTCTTGCAGTTCTTTCTTCCGGTGTAGTTCCGAACCAAGTATTACCAAGACTACCTTCTGGAAGAAGTGTAACCTTGTTATCTGGGTAGAAGTACTGTTCCTTGCCATCATCGTCAATGTACATCTTATCGTAAAGCACGATAGTGAGCTTTGTTCTCTTCTGCACTACTGAAATAACAGTATCATCGTCAACCTCAATGGTTGCTGTAAGGTTCTGTGCAAGGATTGAGTTTCTTATCTGTGCATTATCAAGCAAATACTGGAATGTATTGCTGTTCATAAGTACATATCTAGCAATCTTGCCTTGCTTCTGTAGCTTCTTCCTTGCATTGTTAAGATCTGTAAGCGGCTTTGAATTAGCTGTATCGCTCCACATGCTTGTGCCAGACAGCTTAGCATAATGGTCTTTTGTGTATGAGCCATCTTTATCGTAATCATAAGCATACTGAACGCCATCACTTACAATAGCAATTACTGGGTGTCCTGCATTTGTCGCAAGAAGTGACATTCTCATACGCTCTGGAACAACTTCTGCACCACTTACGAGGTTGTTAGTATCGTCATATACGCTTGACAAAGCACTTGCAAGGTAAGGGTCGTCTGCTGACTGAATACGCTCGATTTCAAGCATTTCCTCTTCACCAACTGTCATTCCCTCACGGAAAAATGCCATCTGTGTTTTTTCCTTGCTTAATCCCTCTCTAGCTCTAAGGGTTGGGATTGTGTCAAAGTTGGATGGTGCAAGCGATACTGGAAGTCCTTTGTGTGTCTTAATCCAGCTTAAATCAAGTCCCTGTTTCTTTCTTTCTGGAAACCACTGTAAACCAAGATAAGGTATCTGATTACTAGCGT
>OGQL01000163.1_pt1 | contig 54566 bp, 43 predicted proteins | sample 1553211 | NCBI WGS metagenome assembly OGQL01 (sample SAMEA2579942, study PRJEB22360) | human gut metagenome
AACGTCGGAAAGGAAATCCGGCAAAGTCGTTTTCAGACCCGCCACGACGAGCTGACCCGGGCAATTGTAGTTTACCGGGAACACGCTCTGATGCATGCGGCACAGCTCCTCAACCTTTTCGTTCGGCAGCTTCAAAACCGCCGCCATGGCGCTGTCTGCCTGCTCGGCTGCCGCCTGCATCGCTTCGCCGCGCTTTGTGACGAGCGAAAAGCCCTCTTCCGTTGTAAAGATGCCCGCAAACGTCACCGCCGCCACTTCGCCGAGCGAGAAGCCCGCCGTCATGTCGGGCGTGATGCCCGCTTCACGCAGCGCTTCCGCCGCCGCAAGGTCAACGCAGAACAGGCACGGCTGCGTGTTTTTCGTGATGCTGATCTCCTCCAAGGTGCCGGAGAAGCATTGGTTCTTCGTGCCGGGGCGGATGCTCTCCGCCGTGTCAAACACGTTCTTCGCCGCCGCGCTGTGCTCGTAAAGGGACTTGCCCATGCCGCTGTACTGTGCGCCCTGACCGGAGAAAACAAAGGCTACTTTACCCATTTGGTCGCCCCCTTCAGCACGTCTTCCGCCTGCGTGAAGATCTCTTCGATGATCTCCTTTGCGGTCTGCTCTTTGTTCACCATGCCGGCGATCTGGCCCGCAAGGAAGCAGCCGGTCTTTTCGTCGCCCTCCACGGCCGCACGGTACAGAGAGCCTCTGCCGTACGCTTCAAGCTCCTCGTCGGAAATATTGCTGTACTCAAGCTTAAAATATTCCTTTGTGTACGGGTTCTTGATGCTGCGCACCGGGTGACCGAGACGCTTGCCGGTAGACATCGTCGCAATATCATTGGCCTTTAAGACCTTATTTTTGTAGTTCTGGTGCACGCCGCACTCCTTTGCAACCAGGAAGCGCGTGCCGAGCTGCACGCCCACAGCGCCCAGCATGAATGCTGCCGCCACGCCGCGGCCGTCGCCGATGCCGCCCGCCGCGATGACCGGAATCGTCACTGCGCTCGTCACCTGCGGCACAAGCGCCATGGTGGTCGTTTCGCCGATATGGCCGCCGCTTTCGCCGCCCTCCGCAATGACCGCACAGGCGCCCACGCGCTGCATCAGGCGTGCCATGCTGACGGATGCCACGACCGGGATAACCTTAATGCCGGCCGCAAGCCAGTCTTTCATATATTTGGAGGGGTTACCCGCGCCGGTCGTTACGACCGCCACTTTTTCCTCTGCGACCACCTTTGCCACCTCGTCCGCGAACGGGCTCATCAGCATGATGTTCACACCAAAGGGCTTATCGGTCAGTTCTCTTGCAATTTTAATCTGCTCGCGCAGGTACTCTGCGTTTGCGTTCATAGCGGAAATAATGCCAAGGCCGCCCGCTTCGGAAACGGCGCCTGCTAATTTGCCGTCCGAGATCCAAGCCATGCCGCCCTGAAAGATCGGGTAGCGAATGCCAAGCATGTCACAAATCGGTGTTGAGATCATAATGTTTTCCCCTTTCCGGCTTTTGCCTGTTGAAAACGTTTCGGTTTTTCTTCATTTTTGACTGTATGTCGTGTTTTTACCAGCGGATGATCATGGCGCCTGCAGAAAGACCGCCGCCGAATGCCGCCAGAATGATGAGGTCGCCCTCGTGAATCTTGCCCGCGCGGTTCATCTCATCTAAGAGGATCGGCACACTCGCGGAAGACGTGTTGCCGTAGCGGTCGATGTTGATGCAGAACTTCTCCGGCGCAATGTCGGGGATTCTGCGTCGCGCTTCGTTGATAATGCGGTAATTTGCCTGATGCGGAATGACAAGCGCCACGTCTTCGCCCGCAACGCCCGCCGAAGCCATCAGATCCTTGATGTTGTCGGACATCGCCATAACGGCGAATTTGTACGTCTCGCGGCCGTTCATGTGTACGGACGTAATCTCGCTGATCTCATTTTTGTACCACGGGGAACGGTCATAGCGCGTCGGAATTGTGATTACGTCGTCGCCGCCCTTTGTCATCAGGTGAGAGGCCACAAGGCCGTCGCCCTTGCCGAGCACCGCCGCGCCCGCGCCGTCACCGAAAATGCAGCACGTGCCGCGGTCTGTCCAGTCGATGATACCGCTCATGCGCTCTGCGCTGACGACAAGCACGCGGTTATACGCGCCGCGGGAAAGGAAGCCCGCCGCCGTTTCCAACGCAAAGAGGAAGCCGCTGCAGGCCGCCGCAAGGTCAAACGCCGGGCAGTGCGCGCCGATGCGGTTCTGCACCATGCATCCCGTGCCCGGAGAAAGCGTGTCGCCCGTGATGGTCGTTGCAATGATGAGGTCGAGCTCATCGGCAGAGATTCCCGCATTTTCCAGCGCGCGCTCGGCCGCTTTCACCGCCATATCCACATTCGTTTCCGTCTCGCTGATGTGGCGGGAGCGCACGCCGATGCGCTGTGTGATCCATTCATCGTTGGTGTCTACAAGCGCAGAGAGGTCGTCATTCGTCACAACGTGCTCCGGCGCGTAGCTGCCTGTACCTAAAATTTTAAAGCTCATAGTTTTCTTTCCTTTCCGGCCGAAAAAATTTCGGCAGCGCCGTAAAGGCAATATAATAACCTTGTTAAAGTGAATATTTGTTAAAAGTCTTTAGTCAAGTTTTCTTCAGAAAACTTGCGGGTTCTTAGGGCAGCGCCCTAAGTCGCCATTCGCAAATGGCGAAATCTTTTTGCCTCCCAAAAATCAGGACGGGGACCTCAACAGTCCAGTGGACTGTTGAGGTGTGGGAGACCCAATTAAGGGGTCTCCCAATGATTTGCCGCGCAAATCATTGAAAGAAACTTAAAGAAATCACAATTTCGTCTGAAAATAAGAATTGATGCGCGTCATGGTGCGCAGAAGCTCCTCGCGCTCCTCTTCCGAAAGATCCTCGCAGATCTCCGCAATGATGCGCCGGTGGCAGCGGCGGTGGAACGCCTCCACTTTTTTGCCCTCGGGCGTTAGCATTACCTGCACCGCGCGGCCGTCTCCGGGCAGGCGCTGCTTTTCGCAGTAGCCCTTCTGCACCAGCTTGTTCACCGCCACCGTAACGGAGGGCTTTGTCACCTTGAGTTGTTGGGCGATCTCGCTGACCGTCATGCCGGTTTTGCCTTTGGCAATGAGCTCGATCATGTGCATCTCGTTGATGGAGATGTTCAGCCGTTGTTTTTTCAGTTCGTTCTGCTCCAAGATCTGCACATTGCGATAGATCTCCACCAGAAGCTCGTTTGCTTTCGCAGAAAAGCCGGACATGCTGCACACTCCTTTCGCCCATTTGTGCCGTTTTTCGATAAATTTAGTTAAACAAACTAACGAACAACCGCTGATATTGTACTCGTTTCGCGGCAAAATGTCAAGTAAAACGCTTTCGCGCATCCTCTTTTTCCTTTGAAGTGCCCTCCTTTTCCCCGTAAAGTTATCTCGAAGCTGATACCGACTTGGGCTCTCTTGTAAGAATTCTGAAATAAATCTGTTCTTTTTTCGTAGCAATTTGCATTTTAATTCTTTTATGGAATTAAAAATCGGAAGTTATCATGTAGAATAGTCCCGTGTATTAAAGGGGTTCGTATGCCCTTTTATGAAATCGAAATTTATTGCTGAAAGGAAGTTTTTCCGTTGAAGCTGTTTTCTAAAAACATGAAGCGCATCACTGCAGCCGTGCTTTCCGCCCTGCTGCTCTGTGCCGCACCGCTCAGCTACGCCGACGATACCGTAGCCGATATGGAAGCCAAGCAGACCGAGCTCGCCAACAAAAAGGCCGACCTCGAAAACAAAATCTCCTCTCTGGAGTCTCAGGAGGCCGATAAGGCCGAATATCTTACCCTGCTCTCCGAAAAGATTGATACCATCAAGGAGCAGATCGATACCGCAAACAGTGACATCACCGTGCTGAACACCAGCATTAAAAAGCTCGAAAAAGAGCTCAGCGATTCCGCAGATCAGATCTCCGATACCATGGAGCTTCTGAAAAAGCGTCTCGCCGTGCTGTACTCCGCCGGCTGCACCGTCGGCACACTGGAGATTCTCTTCAATTCCGAAAGCCTGCATGATTTCTCCATGCGCGCAGAGGCCGTCTCCACCATCACCCGCCACGATAAGCAGCTCATTGATACGGTTGCAGCGTACATGAACGAGACAAAGGCACAGCGCGAAGAGCTTGAAAAAGAAAAGACCGCGCTCGCCGATGCCAAAAAGCTGTATGAATCAAGCGAAGAAGAATTAAAGCAGCTTGAAAGCGACAACACCGCCCTGCTCGAGCAGATTCGCTCCGATAAGAGCAGTGCCGAGACCGAGCTTTCCCGTACCGAGGAAGAAGAATACGTGCTCGCAAACATGATGGCGGCAAAGATCGCCGAAATGCAGCAGCAGATGGCACAGGCAAAAGCCACGCCCACCCCGACCCCGGTACCAACCGTAGAGCCTACACCTACGCCGACCCCGGTGCCCGAAGAAGAAGTGGACGATAACGGCAACGTTATGCCTACCCCGACACCGACCCCGGTGCCGACCGTAAAGCCGACCCCCACCCCGACCCCGGTGCCGCAGCCGTCTTATGACGATGACTATTCCGGTGAAAGCTTTGCATGGCCTGTTCCGGGCTGGACCGGCGTCAGCTGTGCATTCGGCAACGGCCACTACGGCATGGATATCCCCGCAAGCCGCGGCACGCAGATCGTGGCATCCCGCTCCGGTACGGTCATGACCGCAAACGGCTCCGATGATTGGGGCTATTCCTGGGGCTACTACGTCTCCATTTACCACGACAGCACCTATTCCACCCTGTACGCACACATGAGTTCCGTCGCCGTCAGCGAGGGCCAGTGGGTCAACAAGGGCGATGTCATCGGCTATGTCGGCGATACCGGCTATTCCTTCGGTGACCACTGCCACTTTGAGGTCTACCAAAACGGCACCCGTGTAGACCCGTCCCAGTTCGTATAATTTTCATCAATAAATCAAGCGCCGAGTTTTCATGGAAGCCCGGCGCTTTTGTTTTCTCTATAATTTCTGCCATCACGCAGGGCAAAGAGCTCGGCGTATACCTGTATATCTACACCGGCGGCGACGCCGACCCGTGCGTGTTCATCCACTATTCCGATTCCAACATTCGCGAAAAAACACTGCTCGAAGTCCTGCAGTCGCCGCTCTTCATGGCGTACCACGATGGCCAGCCGTTCAACGAGAACCACCTGCGCCCGTGCCCCATGCTGGAAAACCCGGAGCTGCTGCGCGAGATGATTGCGAAGGTCGGCGGTTTTCCTTTTTATAAACGTCCTAAAACACTTCACCGCCCAAAGGGCAGTTTCACAAATCCCCAGGGGATTTATCTTGTTGAAAAAAGGACTTTGCAAAACGCAAAGTCCTTTTTTCTGGCTGGGCTGGCGGGATTCGAACCCACGAGGTGACGGAGTCAAAGTCCGTTGCCTTACCGCTTGGCGACAGCCCAATATTCAATACCCCAAGAGTATAGCATATTTCAGGCCGTTAGTCAAACGTTTTAAGCAAAGAAAAGCCGCGCGCAAACAGGTTTTCCTTCTGCGCACGGCCCATATCCTTCTTTGAAATTATTCCGCTTTCAGCGTGTAGCGCTTGTACGGGCGGTCTGCAATGCCGCCGGAGATTGCCATCGTAGATTCCGTCTCCAGCGTGAGCGCGTCACCCTCAAATGTGAAAATCATTCGTCTGCCGCCTGCGGATTCCGCACAGCGAACTTCGAGCTCAAAGCGCTTGTCACTGCGCCAGCGACCCACAGCGCCGTAGGTACGGCCGCCGAGCGTAAAGCTCGTGAAGTGGCTCTGAAGGCCGATCTCCGCCGTAAATTCGCCGTTATCCTGCTCGAAAACGAGATTTGCTTTTTCGGGCGCAAATTCAAAGCGCAGCGTCTTTGTCACACCGCCCTGCGGGGCCACAATCCACACACCGCCGATGAAATCGACAAGCCCCGGAACTTCCTCCGTAAACGCGAATTTCTTACCCTCAATCTCTTTTTCGGACCACGGGTTGCGGGAAGACAGCATCGGCGTGATCTCCGCTTTTTCCAAACGCTTCTTCAAAACGTGCGCCATGGAGCTTTCCGGCAGCGTCTCCTCGTCCGTGATGGCCGGCAGCAACGCCTCCCACGCGCAGGTCAGCTGCTCCTGCTGATTGGAGGAAGAACTCTGCAAAATGAGCACGGTGTCTTTGTCCTCAAACACCACGCCGTACTGGCCGAACGCGCCGTCCGCGCGGAACACATGCTCCGGCACGCAGCGCCAGAACTGGAAGCCGTAACCACAGCGCCAGTCGGGGTTATCCGAATTATTCGCCGGACTGATCGTCGAGATCTGATTTGCGCTCGCCATGTCAAACCATTCGGCGTTTAAAAGCTGCTTGCCCTCCCACTTGCCGTGCCGGGAAACAAACAAAATAAAGCGTGCCATGTCTTCGGTCTTCAGGCGGCTGCCCGCGCCGCCCATTTCAACGCCGTCCGGCAGGCAGAAGCACTCAATATTCTCCATGCCGAGCGGCTCAAAAAGACGCGGCGTAAGGTACTCGAACAGATTCTCACCCGTGCGGCGCTTCAGCGCGGCGCACAGCATGTTCGTGCCGGCGGTGTTGTACATAAAGCACGTGCCGGGCTTATATTTAAACTCGTGCAAAAGGAAATTCTTAATCCAATCCGGCTCGTTCACGTCGAACGTATTGATCTCCGTCTCGTGGCCGCAGGACATCGTGAGCAGATCGCGCACCGTGCAGGCAAGCAGATTTTCGCTCGGATTTTCCGGCATCTTGTCCGGGAACAGCTCGCTCAAGCGATCGTCAAGAGACAGCGCTCCCTCCTGGCACGCAAAGCCGATGGCCGTGGAGGTCAGCGCCTTTGTAAAGGAGAACATCATGTGCGGCGACGCCGGATTATACGGCTTCCACCAACCCTCTGCGCACACCTTGCCGTGACGCAGCAGCATCATGCTGTGCAGCTCAAGTCCTCTGCTTTCTGCAAGATCGATAAATTTCAATATGCCTTCGGAATGAATACCCACGCTTTCCGGCGTAACTCTTTCCAATATCATAAATATAACCACCTTCCGTTTGATACTTTAATCATAGCACAGCCGCCCGCCCGTTTCCAGTAAAAAGAAAATTCCCCCCGTAAAATTCACTGTCAGAAATTTAGTGAAATTGCGGGGGATTTTTTACGAAAACACCTTTTCCGTGTTCTGCACGCGCAGGAACAGCGTTAGGATCATGCCGAGCATCATCAGGCCCGCCATGGCAAAATACAAGATACGGATACTCGTGTTTTCCACCAGAATGCCGCCGAGGTTCTGCATTAAAATGGCACTCATCGCGTCCGTAGCGCTGATAACGCCCAGCGCCGTGGAAACGGAACGCACCTGCACAACGCCGCGCACGATCTTCAATAAGATCATCCCGAACAGCGTAGAACCGATAGCACGCAAAACCAGCATGGTCACAACCGCAACAAACGCGTTCGGCGCCGTGTCGTACAGCAAAAACTGCGCCACCATAATAGCAAACGCCAAAAGCATCAGCGTGCGCCCTGAAAAGCGATCCATAAATTTGTACGAAAACAAAATGACAGGCAGCTCAACAATCGTACTGAAAAACAGCACTGTACCCACCGCACCCGTCGGCATGCCGAGCTCCTGCAATAAAATGGGGCTGTATGTCATGTTGAGATTTGAGCAGCCCGAAAAAACAAACCCGATGATGACGAACAAAATGTACATCGGCGCACAGAGAAATGAAAACTGCTTGCCCGCCGCAGCCTTTGCCGCTTCCGTATCCGTAAACGAAATGTCGTCCGTGCCGAGGAAACCCACAATGGCCAGCACCGCCGAAACAGAGACCGAAACAAAAATCAGCTGCGGGCTCGTAAATTCCATCATGGCGCAGGCCACCTGTACGGCCGCCGCATAACCGAACGTGCCCCAAATACGAATGGTACCGTAGCGGTACTTCGTCGAGGTTGCCATGCGCTCGCTCACCGGCGAAAGCGATGAGATAAACCCCATGATGCAGCCGTTTAAAAGGAACAGCAGCATCGTTTCGCGCACCAGCGCAAACAGAATGCCGAACACCGCCACGCACGCCATCATCACCGTACAGATAAGCCGCGGCTTTCGCAGCTTATCATTGATATACCCCACGATCGGGATCAGCACCACGCCGAACAAGCTCGAAGCCGACATAATGAAGGACATCTCCGCTTTCGATTTGCCGATGCCCGTCAGATACATAGACAGCACCGAGGTAAACACGCCCAAGCTCCAGTAAAAGAAGAAATAGGTCAGGGCATACGCCGGGTAACTGCCACGAAACGTTCGCTTGCTTTTTTCCATCTCAATCCAACCGCCTTCCCAAAATTTAGGGCGCACGCCGCACACAATGTGCAGCCCTTCCCCTCAAGGCTTATTTACGTCCATCATACCAAATCCCCCGTTGCGTTTCAAGCTTTTTGCGCACGGAAAAACTTTTATTTTTGCAAAGCGGTAAAGAGGTACCCCCGGGCGAAAAGACGAAGCAGAATACGGTGCAGCCCTTTGAAAATAAGTGCAAAATAAGCAACCACGTTCTACCTTAACTGCGAGGCGATGTTCGGAAGCACTCCCGTTTTTTCTTTTCCGACGTGACAGAAGAAGCGTTTCATAAAAGTGTCAGAGAAATCTTTTTCGCCCCATGTTACTCAACTGTCGGTCGGTTGCTTGTACGGGTGGACTATGGTATGCTAAAGAAAAGTCCTAAGGGGAGGAAAATTTATGAATTTATCAAAAATAGGACAGTTTATCAGCCGGCGCAGGATGGCCATGGGTCTTACGCAGGCTCAACTGGCCGAACGACTGAATGTAACCGATAAAGCGGTCTCTAAGTGGGAACGTGGCAAAAGTCTGCCCGACGTGACGCTCTTCAGCCGTGTGGCTGCGGAGTTGCGCGTCAGCGTCGTGGAGCTTCTCAGCGGCGAACTCATGAACGTGGTTCGCAGCAGCAATCTGGACGAGGCCGTCGATTGGGATGGAAAAGCAGCTCAGGCCACACCTCTCACCTTACGCCAGGACGATCCTGCGGATTTACTGGTTTCGCCCTACTTGTTCGGCAGCAACCTGGAGCACACTCGCTCCTGTATCTATACCGGCCTATCCGCCCAGATGGTTCGTAATCGAAAGTTCGCCGGGAAGCCCACGGCTTGCGAGGGCTGCGCCATAGAATGGTTTCCCTTGGGGGAACGTGGCGTGTTTGCCTTGGATGAACCCTACACCCGCCACGGAGAAGGCTACCACATGAAACGGACCCTCGAATGTAATTCCGTCGGTATCTTCAACCCCTACTGCGGGGAAGCTGTCGGCATGGGTCAGCATGGCATCACAATATCCCAAGGGCAACCGTATCTGTTCGGAATGGTGGTTAAAACCCAAGAATCGGTGAAGTTTACGGTTTCATTGACAGATCGGACCGGAAAGAACGTCTACTGCCGTGCCACATCTGTAGGTGGCGGCGACGATTGGACCCGTTTAGAGGTGGAGCTCACCCCACAGGCCGCTGACTCTGATGCCGACCTGCGAATCTGCTGGGAAAATGCGGGTTATGTCTGCGTAGGAGCCGTTTCTTTGCTGCCCAAGGATCACTTCCACGGAATGCGCCGCGATGTGGTAGAAGCCATGAAGGATTTGGCCATCAAGGTGTTGCGTTGGCCGGGCGGCAATTTTGCCGGGGAATTCAACTGGATGGACGGCCTTTTGCCGGCGGATATGCGTGCGCCGTTCCAGTCTTATTTGGGCCTGGAGACTCAACCTCACACCATGGGCTACGATTTCAGCGAGATTAATACCGATGACTTTATCGCCCTGTGCCGAGAAATCGGTGCCGAGCCGTTTATCACCATCAACCCCTGTTGGAACACCCCCGATGAGAACGCCGCTTGGGTGGAATACTGCAACGGCGATGTCTCAACCCCCTACGGAAAACTCCGAGCCAGTCGGGGTCATCAAGAGCCTTACAATGTGCAGTTTTGGTCATTGGGTAACGAATTCGGCTATGGTCACATGGAGGGCGACAACACTCCTGCCGGGTACTGTCAGATCGCACTGGAGAATGGCAAAAAAATGCTGGAGGCCTCACCCGGTCTCAGCCTGTGCTCCTCGGGACCCTATCCTAACAAGGAATGGGCAGAATTTTCAGCCAAGCCGCTTGCCGGGATTTCTCAGATGATTTCCCAGCACTATTATGGCTACGACCCCCATTACACCGACCTTTCCACCGTAGAGGAGGAATATAACCGGTGCATGGCTTCTGTCTCCCGGATGCGGGAGCTGATTCACCAGTCCCGGCAGTGGCTGGAGCCTTCTATACGCATTTCCATGGACGAGTGGAATGTGTGGTATGCCTGGTACCGTCCTTCCAGTGTTACCGACGGTATTTATGCGGCGCTGGTTCTGCACATGTTGATGGAAGAGGCGGAAAAAAGCGGGATAGCCCTTGCGTGTCACTTTCAGGCAATCAACGAGGGAATGCTGTGTGTGAAACCGGATCACGTGAGCTTGACAGCGCAAGGACAAGTGTTCTCCTGGATGAATCGCTGGCACATGGGTAATCGTCTGTGCTCCGCGTCTCAAGAAGCCGTTATTACCGTGGATCGAGAGGGTCGGGTGTCCGCCACGGTGGTGAACGCCGCATTTCACCGCGAAAAGCCGGTGGACTTCTCTTCCTTTGGACCTTGTAGCGAGGCGGTGCTCTTCTCCAGCGACACCGTGTTGCCTCCCTCCTCATTTACCCAGTCAAACGTTCTGGACCAAGCTGCGGGTGGAACCTTGCAAATGCCGCCGCACAGCGTTTTGTTCTTGCGCTTTTAAGAAGCAGGTTTTGATTCGAACGGTCGGGGAAATACGGACAAAACCGCCGGGCTGTGAAGTGTTTTCGGACTTGAACTGCGGCGAGGATGTTTCATGTTGTATCGCTTTTTTCTTGACGCAAGAGTGCTTTGCCGTTATAATGAGAAAAAGTGAAATTTAAAGGGGGCACCACGATGGCAGACATTCGGGCATTTCATGCCATGCGGTACACAAAATCGGCGGGAGAAGCGAAAGAACTGACCTGTCCGCCGTATGACATCATCAGTGAAGCGGAACGCGCGGCGTTTTTGGAAAGAAACCCGCACAACGTCATACGCCTGGAGCTGCCGCGCGGCGAAGAACCGTATAAGACCGCCGGCAAGACGTTGCACACGTGGCTTTCCGACGGCACTTTGCGCTGTGACAAGGACGCAGGTCTTTATATCTACGAGGAAGAATTCAAAACCGACGTAGACCATGGCAAGGTGCGCAGCCTAAAGGGCATCGTGTGCCTTGTGCGCGTGGAAGATTTTTCCGCGGGCGTTGTGCTGCCGCACGAGGAGACGCTCTCTAAGGCGAAAAAGGACCGTTTTGAGCTGATGAAGGCGACGAACTGCAACTTCAGTTCGATTTACTCTTTGTATCAGGACGAAAAGGGTGAGACGCAAAAGCGCATCGACCGCCTTTCCGCCGGCACGCCGTACTGCGAATTTTCAGACGGACTTGTCACACACCGCCTGTGGATTGTGAATGACAAGCAGGCGCTTGAAGCGTTCCGCGCCGATTTTGCGCCGCGCAAATTGTACATTGCGGACGGGCATCACCGCTATGAAACCGCGATTCATTACCGCGATTACTGCCGCGAAAACGCCGTTTGGGCGCCGGGTAGCGAATTCGTCATGATGACGCTCGTCGATATGGCACACCCGGGGCTTGTGGTGTTCCCAACGCACCGCCTTGTGCGCGGCATTGAGGGCTTTTCCGCCGAAAAGGTACTTGAAAGCTGCGGGGAATACTTTCAAATCGAGACGCTTGCGGACAAAAGCGAGATTGAGCCGCGCATGAAAAATGCGTATGATGCCGGGCAAAAGGCATTCGTATTCGTGTATAAAAACGGGAACAGAATGAACTACGCGCTGCTGATTTTGAAAGACGCGGCGGTTATGGAAGAATTTATGCCCGAAAAGAGCGAGGCCTCGCGCGGGCTGGACGTCAGCGTTTTGCACACGCTCATTTTGGAGCGCGCCCTCGGGATTGATCGCGAAAATATGGCGAGTCAGAAAAACCTGACGTATACGCGCGATTTGAACGAAGCGCTTTCCACGGTTGAAAGCGACGAGATGCAGTGTGCATTTATTTTGAACCCCACGCGCGTGGAGGAGATCGGCGCGGTAGCGGCTGCGGGCGAAAAGATGCCGCAGAAGTCCACGTATTTTTACCCGAAGCTTATCACAGGGCTTGTAATGAACAATTTGGAAACGCCTGTGGAAGATTAAAATTTATTTTTAATAAGTCAAGCGCCGTGCTTTCATTCAAGCATGACGCTTGATTTTATATAGCAACACAGAAAACAATCCTTTTCAACCATGCCGCTTTTCACGTCAAAGCAGGTACCGGACGCGCCACTGTGTATTTCCGTAAAACTTTGTAACGTGTATAATTCCCCGCATTTCTCAAATACTACCCATACCGAAACTTTGAAAACAAGGGAGATTTGAGATATGAAGGCAACCGGTATCGTCAGACGTATGGACTAATGTGTTATATTAGGACAAGGCCGGAAAAGCCGCATGAACACAGGGTTTTCGCTGATTTTGTCCAAGTTTCAGTTAAGGAAATCCGTTGGTTGACCGACCGAGTACAGACGAAAGCGAGGAAAAACGGACTCACTTTTGCCACGAGCCAATGTGCTCATCGAGCAACCTGCCACACAGGGCCAGGTGGGAGCAGCTAACCCGCCTGGCTTTGCTCATAGTTGTCGATTGGAAGAGGAGTTTTCCCTTTGGGAAATCTGCGATCAGGAACTCTTTCGTCTACCCCCCCTCGCATTATTCGTCCATTTTTGGTTATAATATGGACGAAAGAGCAATTTGCCGGACAAGCAGAAGATTGGCTCCATAAGAAACCGAACCAGCAGTGGACGCGATCTGTGAAAGCTACAGACAGGCGATCGCAATGGAGGCCGTTATCCGCTGATTCTGATCACGGCGTTTATTTGCGACTTTCTTTGTATACATCCATTCAATGACGGAAACGGCAGGATGAGCCGATTGCTTACTGTAAACGTAGATTTGCAATCTGCAAATCATGAATTTGGAAGAGCCGACCGTCACTATGGTTCGGCTCTTCTCTCATTTTCAAGGAAGAGGAGAAATAGCAGATGAAACAAGGAACTCTCGTTATGGACACGAATACTGGCCGGATGGACATCCGGTTTGGCTTGGATGAATACTATGGAGGACTCCGCTGCGGTACGACAATGGATGTACAGCTCAACGGGAAATGGGTGCCTACCAGGATTGAGATGGCAGATGACTGGTATCTCGTTGGTGTCCGCACCGATAACATCGCCGGTTTGACCGTGCGTATCTGAATAATTAAGATTTGCCGGGCGACTTCAGAAAAGAGGTCGCCCCTTTTTCATGTCCAAATTTTATAAGAAGGAGGTGCCGGTCATGCAGTGTCTGCAAAAGTACCAGTGGGTGAAGCTACCCAGGTGTCATCTTCCGGAAGGCAAGGGTATCATGAGCAAATGGGCAAGGCTGGCATCCCGCGCGGCATTCCGGAAAGGAACAGTTACTTACTGCGGTCACAGAAACCCTGTCGCACCGGGAATGTGGTCAGGCGGCATCGTGGGACTCAAGAGCATTCTGGGACTCAGAAGTCGTGTCAAAGCCCTGGAGACACTGCAGGTTCTCTCTGATCTCGGGTATGTCCACTATGAGCTTAATGCAAAGACAAAGCAGTTGACCTATGAGATCACCGACTGGGTGGTAAAATGCTCCGGCGCCGAGTGCATGGATGGAGTTGTCTATGCCACAGACGGCTATGGATTCCTCTGTCTTCCGCGCAGTATTACGGAACGGTTGGCAGAGCAGCACTACACGTTTGAAGAATCGGATGCTTGGCTGGATCTGTGGTGTCATACGGTGTCCAACGATCCGAGAAACGCATTTTCTTTTTTAATTCCTGTTGCCCAGTATGGGAGATATGGCGCCATTTTGACTTTGGAAACCCTGGGAAAGCGTTGGGGCTGGGAAAAGACAAAGGTATGGAGATTCTTTCAGAAGCATGGGGATGCTTTCTCTCTGCACCGTCTGCCAGGTTCCTTTGGCTGTCTCATTTTTAATAATCTGTATCCAACAGATGCAGCGGTTTCACTTCCAACCCGTGAGGAGATCATGTGTATTCTGGACGAAATACGCATTTGCGCAGTAAATGCGCGCAAGCATGGCTCGGACCATGAGCATATGAGCCGTATGGTTGCATGGTTCAGCAAGCGAGTTCTTGAAAATCTGGGGTTGATCACGTCTTCGGAAAGCGGTGAGAGCCGCGTTGCACTTTCAGCCCCTATAATACGCGCGTATTTTTCTCTGTGTTGGAATTGTAAGAATTGTGGATATGACTGCAGAGGTGCAAGTAAGGATCCTCCTGTCATGGAAGCGAATCACATCCGGGGCCCATGTTGGTCCGTGGACTTAACAAAAATAGCAAAGGAGAATTTTATATATGGCTAAGCAAGAAAAGAATCAACAGGCGCAGACTGAACATTCGCAGGCAGGTGCCGTAATCGAAATGCTCACAGAGAGAGGGTATCTTGGGAACCAGGAGATCAATGATGCAAAGCTTCGGGATGCTCGCCAGGAAAAGCAGAAGGCGGCCTATCACAACACCCTGATGCTGCTCAAACAATACCGGAATATTGCGTGGATGTTGGAATGTTTTCCGGATACCATCGCGGAAGAACTGGAACAGCCTTTCACAAACCTGGACGAATTGATCGACCGGGTTGATGTAGAAATGGCGATGGACAACCGGAAGCTGGAAGGGCGCATGGAGAGCATCAGGAAATCGCGGCTTTTGATGGACCGGGTCAACGAAGCGCTGACCGTACTTCGGAAAAAGCCGGGCAATGGCGAGAAGATGTACAAGCTGATTCATCTGGCCTATATCGCCCCAGAGCAGCTCACGCTGAATGAAAAGCTGTTCCGGCTGAATCTCTCATCCCGGCAGTACTATCGACTGCATGATCAGGCAGTCAACATTCTGTCTCTTCGGCTTTGGGCGGCACCCTCAAAAGGGCTGGATTCCTGGCTGGAGCTTCTGACTCTGCTGGAAAACCTCCACTGATTTACTGGGCCTATTTGCTGCCGGAAAAAAGGCAAGAAAAAGGCAAGTGGGTGCGGCTGACATGGGATTGGAAACCTGCTATACTGATATCGTCCCAAAATGGGATTGGGCAAGAGTGATGCCGTTTCCTGAGTGATGAACTCCGGAGACGGCTTTTTGCTGCCCGGATTTTTGGCAAAGGAGGTATTTGGCATGGTCTGTAAACTCAAGAAAGAAAGTCAGAAGCTGAGAACTGCTTACTGGACCCTGGTTGGTGCAGCTTCGGCGATGCTGATCACGGTGCAGCCGGTAATGGCTGACACCATCTGGGATCGCTTCTCGACAATCATGAAGGACATCTACGGCCAGCTTGTCGGCATTTCCACGATTGTGGCTGTCACAGCTGCCGCCATCGCTCTTCTGGTCCGCATGATTTCGAGAAACCAGCGTGCAGTTGATGAAGCGACATCCTGGCTGAAGCGTATTGTTGTCACCTGGATCGTCCTGAACTCGCTGGGCTTCATTGTCGCCTATTTGCAGCCCTTGATCGCCGGCGGCAACTACACCGGCTAAGTCCATAGTCGAGCAGACTGGAGGTGATGCGATTTGCTCGACTGGATCTTTGAAGGCGTAATCAACTGGATCAGCAGCATTGTCAGTCAGATGATGGATGCTGTTTCTGGCCTTTTTCTTCAGGCATTGGGAACCGATATGACAGCGATGGAGGAATACTTTCCATTTGTCGCAAAGGCGTTCACCGTTATGCAGTACATGGGGTGGGCCATCCTGTTCCTGATTACTGTCTGGCAGTTGTTTCGGGTATTTGGCGGGCCAATTACTGAAGCAGAGAATCCTTGGGTTTTGTTAGCACGGAGCGCCTTGTTTGCACTCCTGATCGGCTACGCAAAACCCATTTTTTCAATCGTACTGGATATTGCGCGAGCTCCTTACACCGCTTTAATGGAGCTCTCCATGACAGCGGAGGATTTTACCTTCGCGGGTGTGGAGCAAGCCTTGGCCAATGGACTGACAACCATTGTCGCCATCGTATCCATTGTCGGGCTGCTCCTTCTCATCATTTTGGAAATATCGCTGGGATGGAACTATTTCAAATTGCTGCTGGAAACGGTGGAGCGGTACATCGTAGTGGGTGTCCTCTGCTATACTTCCCCGCTGGCTTATTCCATGGGTGCTTCCAAAGCAACCTCTCCTGTATTCAAAAGTTGGTGCAGGATGGTGGGTTCCCAGATGTTGCTGTTGGTAATGAACGTCTGGTTCCTTAGAGCATTTAATTCCTCTATGGGTCAGTACATCGGTAACGGCGGCGCTCTTTCCACCGGGCAGGGGAGCATTTTTTTGTGGTTGTTCTGCGCCTTGGCGTTTCTGAAAACCGCTCAGAAATTTGACTCCTATCTGGCAGCCATGGGCCTCAATGTCGCCCAAACCGGATCCGGCATGGGCATGGAGCTGTTGCTGGCAGCACGGATTATTTCCGGAGTTGGAAGCGGCGCCCGAAGTGCAGGCAGTGTGTTCCGCAGCAGTACTGCTACTGGAACCGGCGCGGCTGCAAGTGGATTTGCATCCGGATTCGCCAGTAAGTTCAAGGGCAACAGCTATGTCCGTGATGCAGTTGTTGATGGTGGTGTCAGGATGGGCGCAGGCGGAACTGTTGGGTTCATAGGCCGAACTTTTGGTGGCATTGCCGCGCGTAATGGAGCGACCCTTACCGGCGAATCCATCTCCTCCGTGGCATCCAGAACGCCCAATGTATCTGGCAGCATTGCCGGGGAGATTGCGGACCGCAGTCTTGGCAACTATATTCCACAGTTGAATGGCTACCAACTGTCTGACACCCAGATCACCGGTGGGCAGATTAGCACCAAAGTGACAGGCCCCGACGGCAAGGAAACCTCGGTGGAGATGTTCAGTACATCTCAATTTGAGAAGCCGGATGCGCCTCACTCTGTGGTTACTGCTTCGGATGGCAGTCAGTGGTATCAGATGGCCAGTGGCGAGGGCGCGGGAGCGTTCTATGATGCACCGTCCTTTGCCGGAAGTCCGGCAGAAGCACCGCAAGTGGCAGCAACTTTTCCCGACGCTCCCGAGGGCACAATGCTCCGAACCGTTGGAGAGGGCACCATCGAAGCAAGTTCTCCGGACGGTGGAAACACCATGTGGTACAACAGCGCCTTCTACGACGAGCCGGATGCTCCCCATACGATTATCCAGTCCGCGAATGGCGTGGACTGGTACGCGATGCAGCAGCATGCCGAAGCGCCGGAGTTCGAACCCGGAGAATCGGCCCTCGCTTACAACCAGGCACAGTTTCAGGCATTTATGCCGGGTTATGAGCAACCGGTATCCTCTGTGGATGGCGCTCAGCGGGTGGATGGACACTTTGAGGTACGTCACGAAAACGGTTCCGGTACCATGTTCTATGATACCGCACAGTTTGCTCCTCCCCGCGGCGATTATCAGGTTTATCAGGATATCAACGGTGGCCAGTGGTATGCGATCCGCGGTGAAGCAGCTGTTGATCGCAAGCCTGTATACGAAGGCGGAAAACCGGTGTATGACGGTGACAATGTCCGTACTGTATCGGTGGAAACCGTTCGTTATAAGCAGACCCCGGCACGCTTTGGAGAGCCGAAGTCACGTAACAATGAGTCCATTAAAGCACCTAAAAGAAAACGCTAAGTATATGCAGACAGCCGGGCCGGCAGAAAGAACGGTTCGGCTGTTCTGTTTTTGAATTGAACACGCTGTGAAGTGCAGCTTGATATAGGAGGTGAAAAATGCATGTCCGAACCGACAAAGCAGCAAATCGGTGATGGCCAGGATAATTTCGGCCAGGCTGCTGGACAAATGGCAAAAGCTGCAAAGCAGGCCAGCCAGGAGGCGGCAAAGAAAGGCGCGGAAGCGACTGCAAATGCTGCCGCTGCTACGGTTAAAGCAGGAGTGGAAGGTGGAAAAGCCGTTTCGGAGATTGCGGTCGGCACTGCGGTTGGAGGTCCCTGGGGTGCGATCTTGTCCGCCGCATGGGCCATGCGACATACGCTGTTCAAAATCCTGATCTGCATCTGTCTTGCACTGACATTTCTGATTGTCATGATTGTATCCCTTCCGTCTATTGTCGCGGACAGTGTCTTTGGGTTGAGCGGAACACAGCCAGCGGAAGATGCGACGCTATTGTCCAGCTATACGGAGATGGCCGAGGCGGTATCCGATGTGGTGGATGGTGCGTATGACCTTTCGCTCTCCGAAGTGGAACGTATTATTGCGGACGGTGGGTATGATTATGATCTCTCCATGGATGCACTGATCAATTACGCGCAGTCTTCAGCAGGCTATGATGTCTGCTACATATTAGCTGCTTATTCGGCCTCCATGGAGCAGCAGAACACGAGCCAGGCGGATATGATCTCGAAGCTGGATGGCGTTTCCGCCGATATGTTTCCGGTAACCTCCGAGGAAAAGGAAAAGGAGGTTTCGGTGCCGGCCACCTACTATACCTACAAACCTGTTTCCGTCACGGTGGTGACGAATCAGGTTCAGACGGGCATCATCAACGGAGTACCACAATACCGCTATGAAACCGCAACCAGAACCTACTACCTGCCGGATACAGCGTTTTCTGCTGATACTGTCATTGAAGTGGATGCCTATTCCAGTGTTGAGGTCACTGTACCCATATTTTCTGGCAGCCGGATTATCGGGACAGGCACCGAAACTTACTATTCCTACACAGGCAGGGAAACCGTAGAACCGACCACCGAGATGGTCAAATATGTTGAGTGTACAATCCATCCCTTTGACAACACCGTAATTGCCAGAGCTTTCAACTTGGATTTGCATGCTCAATATAACCAATTCAGCATCACTTATGGCGAGGCCATTCAAAATATGGCGAATGCCTTGAAAATGACGCTGTACGGCACGCTTGGAAATGGGCAGGCTGTTCCGCTGACGGATGCAGAGCTTATCGCTTTTGTCAACCGTCAGAACTGCAATGCGACCAGAAAACATATCCTGTCCACAGCGCTTTCGCTGGTAGGAAAGGTTCCTTATTTCTGGGGAGGAAAGTCTGCAGCGGGCTGGAATGATGAGTGGAATACCCCAAAGCTGGTTACAGCTGAAGGATCTCCCAGTACGGGTACGATACGGCCCTTTGGTTTGGACTGTTCCGGTTTTACAGACTGGACATATAAAACAGCCGTTGGCGTCAGTCTGTACGGCGGGACCTGGAGCCAGTGGGCTGAATCGTATTCCATCACGGCAGATGAACTTCTGCCCGGTGACCTTGGTTTCCTGATGGATGATGACGGGCAAGATTGGAATCATGTTCTGATCTTCGCTGGGTATGGGGAGAGCGGAGAGCGTATGTGGGTTCATTCCACCAGCAGCAGCGGAGTGACACTGAATTCTCCCAGCTACGAAGCGAGTCTGTCTCTACGAAGGCCAAAAAATGTGGATTTCGATGCGATGATCACAGGTAGTCCGACTGGCGAGGGCCTTTATACCATCGAGGTTGAGGTGACCCACTACTGCGCCTGCAGTATCTGCTGCGGCAGCAACGCTGACGGAATCACAGCCAGCGGAAAGCCTGTGGCACGGGGTATGGTGGCCATGTCCAGCTATTACCCCTTTGGAACGCAGATTATGATTAACGGAGTCATGTATACGGTTGAGGATCGGGGCGGCTCCGGAATCGAGAATGATATCCATCGGGTGGATATCTTTGTACCAGATCACAACGAGGCCCTTCGGCTTGGCCGGTTTACGACCACAGCGACCATTTATAGAATAGGCAGGTGACCCATTTGGAAGAGAAAGAATACAATAACATTTACGCCATTCCGGCGAACTATACGGACTCCGGCAAGATTCTCGGCGGCATGCTGGAGCCCAGGAATGCAGTGGAAGCAGTGATCCTGTTGATTCTGACAGGATATCCGATCCTATTTGTGATCCCCATGTCCGGCACCATCCGGATTGTGGTAGCCACAGTAACCTTGCTTCCTCTCGGTGTGCTGGCGATGATGGGCATCGATGGCGATTCCCTGTTTCAATATCTCGGCCATATGTTTTCCTACCTGAAGAACCGCCGGAAATTACACTACAGGAGGATTGGATATCGTTATGACCCAAAACAACTCCGCAAAAAGAAAGGCGGAAAAAAGAAAAAGCAAGCCAGAAAAGCTTGATTTCGTCCAGGATTTCATTCCAGTGAAAAACCTGGCCAACGGCGTCATCGAGACCACGGACGGGAGATACATCCGTATTCTCGAAATTGAACCCATCAACTTTATGCTTCGCTCCGACGAGGAGCAGTTCAATATTATCTCATCCTTCGCAAGCTGGCTGAAAATTTCACCCATGCGGATGCAGTTCAAGAGCATGACCCGAAAAGCAGATTCAGACCGCCATGTGGCCATGGTGCGAGCGGAACTGGAAGCGGAAGAGAATGAATCCTGCAAGCGATTGGGAGAAGGTTACATCCGGCTCATTAAGGATGTGGGCAGCCGTGAGGCCCTAACCCGGCGCTTCTTTCTGATCTTTCAGTATGAGGAGTTGCGGCGGGGTGATGGCGAAGATTACGGTCAGGTTCTAAGCATGATGCAGGCTGCGGAACAGACGGCCAGGGCTTACTTCTTCCAGTGCGGCAACAGCATTCTGGACCCAAAGGATCCAGATGAAGCGACGGCAGAGATTCTGTATATGTTCTTTAATCGCCGTTCCTGTGTAGATGAACCATTCCAGAGCCGGGTCAATCGGGTGGTGATTGACACCATGGCCACAAAGCAGAAGGTCATCGGCATTGATCCTGTTCCACACATTCGGATTTCAAACTTTCTGGCACCCCGCGGTATTGATCTGAACCATCATCACTACGTCGTGATGGATGGCCTTTATTATACCTTTCTTTACATCAAGGGTAACGGCTATCCAAGTATGGTTCGGGCAGGCTGGATGTCCTCTCTGATCAACGCCGGTGAAGGTGTGGATGTTGATGTTTTCCTGCGCCGGGAAAACCGGAGCAAGAGCATTGACAAGGTCGCCCAACGAATCCGTCTGAATCGTACCAAACTCAAGAGTATGCAGGACACCAGCAGCGACTACGAAGAACTGGCAAATTCCATCCAGTCCGGCTATTACATCAAGCATGGCCTGTCCAACAATGAGGATCTGTTCTACCTGTCCATCTTTGTCACAGTCTCGGCCAAAAGTTATGAGGAACTGATGTGGCGCAAGCAGCAGATGGTGGATATGCTAAAATCCATGGACATGTATGTCAGCGACTGCCGGTTCCAGCAGGAAGCGGCCTTTCGCAGCGTAATGCCCTTTGTGAAAATGGCGCCGTCACTGGAAACGAAGAGCCAACGCAATGTGCTGACCAGTGGTGCAGCTTCCACCTATATGTTCACCAGCTTCGAAATGTCGGACGACACCGGCGTGCTGCTGGGGATCAACCGGCATAATAATTCCCTGTGCATCGTTGACCTGTTCAATACCAAGAAGAACAAGAACGCCAACCTGAACCTTTTGGGCACCAGCGGTGCCGGCAAGACCTTCACCATGCAGCTGCTGGCGCTGCGTATGCGAATGCGCGGCATACAGTGCTTTATTCTGGCGCCCATCAAGGGACACGAATTCCGAAGAGCCTGCAAAAAGATCGGCGGCGAATTTATCAAGATCGCACCGGGATCTCCGCACTGCATCAACATTATGGAGATCCGTCACACGATCTCTCCAGAGATGGAACTGATCGACGAGATCGACTACAGCGAGATGGATTCTATGCTGGCCAGAAAAATCCAGCAACTCATGACTTTTTTCTCCCTGCTGATACCGGACATGACAAATGAAGAAGAGCAGATGCTGGATGAAGCGCTGATCCGCACCTATGCGAAATTTGGGATCACGCATGATAATGATTCTCTATACATAGACCGCACTACAAATCCGCCGAGAATGAAGGCTATGCCCATCATCGGGGATCTCCACAAAGAACTTCAGGAAAATCTCATGACCAAGCGCATTGCCATCATCATCAGCCGGTTTGTCACCGGCTCCGCACAGAGTTTTAATCGGCAAACCAACGTGGATCTCAGTAACAAGTATATTGTGCTGGATCTTTCGGAATTGAAAGGCAAACTGCTCCCTGTCGGAATGTTCATCGCTCTTGACTACGTTTGGGACACTGTTAAGGCCGACCGTACCAAAAAGAAGGCCATTATGATTGATGAGATCTGGCAGCTCATCGGTGCCAGCTCCAATCGGATGGCGGCGGAGTTCTGCTTGACGATCTTCAAGACGATCCGTGGATTTGGCGGTGCGGCTGTTTCAGCCACCCAGGACCTTTCCGATTTCTTCGGCCTTGAAGACGGCAAGTACGGGCGAGCCATCATCAACAACTCCAAGAACAAGATTCTTTTGAACCTGGAACCGGATGAGGCCAAGTATGTTCAGGAAACTCTGAAGCTGACCCAGACGGAAACGAGGGCAATCACCCGGTTTGAACGTGGAGAGGCGTTGGTCATATCTAATAACAACAAGGTGCCGGTAGTGATAAAAGCATCCCGCGAGGAGCAGGAGATGATCACCACAGATCGCGCTGAGTTGGAGGCTCTTTTGAAAGAGCGCCAGCAGGAACAAAACGTATAACCTGCAAAATACGCATTTCAAATCAAATACGCACGAAGGAGGTGTGAAATATGCTGCTGCAAGACGAACAATATGTGGTCAAGTGGCTTTCCCAATATGGTGCCCTGCCAAAAGCGCAGATTACCAAGATGCTTCGAAAGCCGCCGAATACTGCCGAAAAGATCCTGCGGAACCTGAAAAAGCAGATGCGGATCTCGGATGTGTCCGGTGGCTACTACATTGGGCTGGATGCCATGAGTAAACCGGATCAGAGAATGATTCTCGCAGTTTGGGTACTTTTGAAGTTCATTGATCAGGTAGATCCCCTGGCTCATTATCCGGCGGTATATCCCGCCCAGCTCTTTTTTCTGAAAGAAAACATAGGATATGAGATTGTTGTCCTGTATGAGGGTGAGGAACGGCTGCTTCGGCTGCTTCAGCCTGATGAGGATCTGAAGTACATTATCATACTGCCTCATATTGGTATGGCGAACGGGCTGAAGCTTCCGGACGCTCCTTGCCTGTTCGCAACTGTGGATTATTGCGGAGAGCACGAGCCTGAGGTCTATTTCTATACGGAGGAGGCGATTCTGGATGGAAAAGAATCCGTTCCTGCAAATGTTGGATAAATTCCAAAGACTGAACAAAGAACAGTCAGAACTGGCAGACTTGGTTCAATGGTCTTTTAAGGCCAGCGATACCAAAGCAGCCTACGATCTTTCCCTTCGACTGGAAGAACTGACGGAGCGGTCCGTACTCTTGAGCCGGTCGCTCCCAGCTTACACCGGCAATCCTCGTTCCGTCCATGATGTTGAAGCTGTCATTGGCAGAGAAATCCCAGTGGAAATTGGGTTCACGGAGGAAGGATGGTTCAGTCTCAGAATGCCCCTGTTGCTCCCGAAGAAGGAGCACGGCTCTGCAAATTATATCCGTTCTATTGTGTACCCTGCGATGGAGGGATTCTTCCGGGACAAGCCACCGGTACGATTCCGGGACTGTGTGCTGATCTACCGACACTTGTATTCCCGGAATAGACCGGAACGGCAGCGCCGAGACCATGACAACATTGAAGTCAACATGCTTTCCGACACAATTGCACTGTATGTCATGCCGGATGATGGGCCGGAAATCTGCTGCCACTACTACTGCAGCGCAGCGGCCCAAACTGAGCGAACGGAGGTCTATGTGGTTCCTCAAACCGACTTTCCGTACTGGTTCGAATCAGAAAAAAAGATGCCGGAGGAGGGGGTGAAACTCTATGAAACGAAGCTTTCGAAAGCGGAAATTCATATGTAAAAACCGGCGAAAACTGCCGACGAAAAAAGACACATGGCGACATAGCCGGAAAAGCTCTGAAAATCAAGGCTTTTTCAGGGGTGATGCCTCCGGCCATTGCGCCCAAGAGAGCAGTCATCATGGCGCAGTTTCTTCGGGCAAGGGTGAGTCGCTATGATACACTTCCGCCCAGGCAGTCATGTGCATCGGCTCGTCACAATTCTGTCCACAACAGGTGAATTTCCAACACGATCGCTTTACTTACTCGGAAATGAACGGGTCTTCAAGGCGGTAGTCCATAAACTCACAACCATTCAGCAATTCCGCAATTCTCAGACTGGAGCTGAACTGACCTGCCGAATGCTTACCGTGTCCGGAAGGGGCCGGAACAAAACCATTCGGTTTCACAGATCGGCTCTTCCCATACTGGAATGGGTTAGCGCTCAGGATTATTACCTGCATGCATTCCGGAACCATAAATTCTCCGGGGATGCTTATCATGTGGAGCGGCGGCACCGGGTGGCAGAAGCTGTGGCCATGTGCATGAGTGCAGGTCTGGAGTCTCGCCCCTATGTACTGCCAAAGCTTCAGGGGGAGTGCATCAGCAAAACTGTTCCAGAGTTCCCCTGCCTGTATCTCGCAAGAGAGTTGAAGCGCGTGGATGAGTTGGGGACGAATAAGACCCAGTTCACGCGCTTGGTTGGTGCATTCTTTTCCGACCGGGAATGCCGCGCGGTCTACAACACACGGAATGCGGTTATGAAGTGGTCCGGGATGGGCGAGTTCAAGGCAAGACAGAGTATTACGGACATCGCTCGGTTGAATGCCGGTATCTCCCGGGTGGATTCCGCCATTCTGTTTGCCAAGTCCTATGACACCGCGCTTCAGACCCTTCTGGAGTCTGACCGGAGCCGACGGATGGAATTTCGATTTGATGCGGTCTACCGTCATATTCATGTTGTTACAATGGATGAGAACGGCGTTCGACTCCTGCAGTTGCTGTCTGTGCCAGACTGGAATGAACAGCTGCTGGACCTGCTGTTCGATCCTGAGCAGCGGTCCTATAACAAGGGTCAATTTGAGTATGACGCTTGTATTGACGGTGTCTATATCCTATCCCATCTGGATGGAGACATTGCCAGACTGATTCGGTTCCGTGATGCGCTGAGAATGGGCGCCGGCCCGAGTGAGGTTCTGTGCTTTCCATTCCAGGTTGAGTTCTTACAGGAATTCCTGGGTCAGGCAACCCAGTTCAAAACCATTGACATGAGCGCAGTGGAGGAAGCAATTGGCCAGGAAAGGAGGAAGTTATTTGACGGATAAAATAAGAACGGCTGCCATTATTCTTGCCGCCATACTGGGATGCACGGCGCTGGTTTATCTGGGCGGAATGCTCAGCCAATTGCTGACGAACTACTCACTCTGGCTTGCGTCTGACGGTATGAGCGGTCAAACCACGATGAAACCAGTCAGTTGGAACCCGGCGATCTGTTTTCCGCTGGCTTTCACGGTCAATGGGATTAAGGGAATGTTGGGGCTTCTGCTGATTGGCGGGGGTATCTTTGCCTATGTCAAGCTCCATGACCGTTTTGACAGCAAGGAACATGATCCGCGTGGTTTTTCCAAGAGCAAATCCGGCATCTATGGTACGGCTTCCTGGATGACAGAAAAGGAGATGCGCGAGATGCTGGAGATCTCCACGATTGAAAAAGCGGAAGGCACCATCTTGGGTGAGTATAAGGGAAAAGCCGTCTGCATGCCGGTAGACACCAGGCTGAACCGGCACATTGCCATCTTTGGTGCCTCCGGCACCATGAAATCCAGGGCCATCATACGGAATGCACTGTTCCAAGCTTTGAAGCGAGATGAGTCTGTGGTTGTCACAGATCCAAAAGGTGAACTGTATGCGGATACGGCTGAGATGTACCGCAAGGCCGGTTATGAAGTGAAGGTGTTCAATCTGGTGACACCTGAGCACGGCGATTCCTGGAACTGTATGTCTGACCTTCACGGAGACACCCTCATGGCCCAGGTGCTGACCAATGTTATCATTGGAAACACCAGCTCAGGTAAGGGAGATCATTTCTGGGACAATGGCGAAGGAAATTTACTCAAAGCTTTGATCCTGCTCGTTGACCAGGATCCCCATCGAAGTTCTGATGAGAAACACCTGACCGCTGTATATCAGATGTTGACCCAGCACAGCGAGCGTCAACTCACGACCATCTTTGAAAAGCTCCCTCTGGATCATCCGGCTCGGGCACCCTATAACCTGTTTGCCCAGTCCAGTGATACTGTGAAATCCGGCATCATACTGGGGCTGGGTACCAGACTTCAGGTGCTGCAGAATCAGGCCGTTCAGCGGATCACCAGTCGGTCTGACATTGACCTGTCCGAACCAGGCACCCGAAAATGCGCATATTTTATCATCTTGAGTGACCAGGATGCGACCATGGCATTCCTGTCGTCGCTCTTTTTTTCATTCCTGTTCATCCGGCTCACCCGGTTTGCCGACTCCAGACCAGATGGTCGCTGCGATGTGCCCGTGAATCTGATTCTGGATGAGTTTAACAATGTTGGTCGTATCGGCGGTGCAGAGGACGGATCAGACTTTGCAAGATCGCTATCGGTCATTCGCTCCCGGGATATCCGGGTGATGCTGGCGGTGCAGAGCCTTGGTCAGCTTCAAAACCGGTATGGCAACAATCTCTGGGCCGAAATCATCGGCAACTGTGACATACAACTGATGCTCGGCTGTACCGATGATGTGACAGCAGATTACTTTTCAGAGCGCAGCGGAGATATGTCGGTAATGGTCAACTCCACAATGACCGTGCGTCAAACCATTGCGGTAGCGCAGGTCATCCCTCAGTACCGTCATACCGAAGGGCAAGGGAAACGGCGGCTGCTCACTTCCGATGAGGTACTTCGATTACCAAATACCGAAATGTTGGTGGTGATCCGCGGCTGCAATGTGCTCAAGCTCGAAAAGCTGGACTATACCAAGCATTGGATGGCCAAGCTGATCGATCGGCATAATATCGCAGAGTATACTCCCCGACCGGTCGCTCCCGTTTTCCAGACTGACTTTACATCAGTACCTTCTGCTGCAGAAAAGCCGCGTGAGCCGGCCAGGAAGAAAAAGCTCTACAGTTCGGCCAAACCACCTACTGAATTTTAATCAAAAGGAGGATTTTTATGAACCTGAATCACTCTGATCTGCCCATGGAAGAGGCAAGCGTTCCCAAAACCGAAGCTGTTCCGGAATTGGAAGACATGATCAGCAATCCGAACCAGGCAACCGCACTGGATCCTGTCCAGACTGACTCTGAATCGGTCGCGATCACCGACCCGGGGCCCGGATCCGACTTTCCCGATCATGCTTCAGTAGTTTCCCCTGAGACTGAGCCAGAAAAGCCGAAAAGAACCCGGAAGCGTAAGACGACCGAAGGCCCTGCGTCCCAGTCTGACACAGAAGCGGATTTGAGAGAGGAAACGCCAGCCAACAGCGCCAAGGCCAGGCCAAAGCGTCCGTATGTCCGCCCTGAGATGACCGTCATTTCCATTGATGACCGTCTGACCGTCCAGACTGAGGCAGATAAAGCCAAGAACGACCTTCTGGACCTTTTGGAATCTTATAAAACCGGCCGTATTCTGACCGGAACCATCCAGGGCGTGGAGCGTTCCGGGGCCAATGGCCCTGCTCTCGCAGTCCTGTATCATGGTGATTTCAAAATCATTATTCCCGCGTCGGAAGCAGTGGAACCGCCTGCGGATTTCCGCGGCAGGAGCCCGGATGAAGTCATGCACTATCTGCTGACCAAACGTCTGGGTGCCGAGGTGGATTACATTATCAAAGGCATTGACCATCAGACTGACCTGGCCGTGGGCAGCCGTCTTGAGGCGATGCGCGCCAAGCGCCGTCAATATTATCTGGGCACAGACCGGGATGGAAATAACCTTATCTACTCCGGAGTGTGCGCAGAAGCTCGCGTGGTTTCTGTAATCCGTGCCGGAATTTTTATTGACCTGTTCGGTCTGGAGGTCTACATCCCTCTCCGGGAACTGAGTTACCAGCGGCTCATGGATGCGGCCGGTACTTTCCAACCCGGCCAGCGCATTCTGGTCAAAGTGATGGACGTAGATCGCAGTGATCGAAACAACATCAAAGTCGCAGCCTCCGTCAAGCAGGCGATGGAAAACCCCAGTGAAAAAGCGCTGCGCCGGTATTCCATAGGAGACTGTTATGTGGGGACTGTCAGTATGGTGGATACCAATGGCGTGTTTGTTGCGCTGGATGGCGGTATCGACTGTCTCTGCAGTTATCCCAAGCGCGGCCGCCCGCCCAGAGGTGCCCGGGTGACCGTAAGAATTCTTGGCATCAACCAGGAAACGAACCGAATCTGGGGCGCCATTACCCATATTGCAGCAGCGCGATGATTCGATTCCGGACTGACGAAAGGAGGAATTTCATGACCTATTGTGATCTGTGTGTTGCCGAGCAGCAGCGCCGAAAACAGATCGTCTCCGAGACTCGGACGATGATCTATGCGCATCTGCAAGTACAGGAGGATGACGGCGCTTCCCTGCTGACCAGCTACAGCGGGTATTACCTGCAAATCTCGTTTTCAGAGATTCATCCCCTGATGGTTCTCTGCCTTGCCAGAGCAATGCCGAACCCCAGTTCCGGGAAGCAGCGTCAGATGACCAATGAGCTGAATTTGCAGAGCATTCTGGGAAGCCATGCCATCAATGATGATGTTGGCTGCTATTCTTACCGTGCTACCCATTGGCTGGACAACAAAATGGAAGCATCTCGCTTTTTCGAAATTCTTGAACGTTGTGTCGATGAAGCAAACCGTGGATATCATAAATTGGCAGGCTGAATTGCAAAATACCAGACCGACTCGTGTAATAATAGTGAACCCACACGAGAGGAGAATGCATTATGAAAGCACGAGTGATGGTTGCTCTTTGCCTTGCAGCGCTGATGCTTGGAGCTTGCTCTGCTTCAGACCCGTCTGAGGCCAGTGAAAATCGGGCAATTGTGGACCAGAGAATTCAGGATTCTCAGTCCGCCTGTCAGACTGACCCGGCTCCCGATGAATGCCTTCAGGATCCGGAGAAGACAAGCCTGGATTCTGAGTCTGTATCAGACTCGGATGAAATCGAAATGCCAAGCAGTGCACCTCCCGAGCCGGCCGGTGAACAGGAAAGCTCACAGGAGCCGACTGAGCCATCATCTCCGCAGGCAACAGAAAATCCAACGGTTCCAGCAGAGCAGACACCGCCACCTGATACTTCAGCGCCTGAGGACGATCCGCCGGTTGACCCGGGCGGTTCTGAACCCCTCCCTCAACCGGAGCCGGATAATCCACCTACACCGGAACCGGAGCAGGAAGCAGAACCGGACCACGAAACTACAGAGTCAGAGCCTCCGGCATTCGATGTACAGGTCTGGGTTGACTTCGCTATTTCCTATGGTCAGCAAATTGGTCTGGAATATGATGCCAGTGCCACAGATTGCTGGGACGCACCCATAACGGCAAGCGGCCAGTCCAAGTTTCTGGAACGCGATATCACCTCACGCCTGAATCGCTATCTGGATCGGGGGATGACCGGATTCAGCGTCTGGGCGGAGATCCGCTCCGACGGAAAGTATAATCTGTATATCGGCTATCGCTAAAATCTATTTTGTTATGAACGCATCGTGGAAACTCACGGTGCGTTTCATTTTATATCAAACAGGAGGAGACAATCATGACAACAGCGAAAAGAAAGCCCCTTTCACTTTTACTGACCTTACTTATGCTGGTCAGCATGGTGGTAAATCTGATCGTTCCCGTCTATGCGGCGGAGAATGTCGGCACCATTTATTTAGTGCAGTACCCCCGCGGCGGTGGTGACACGGATGCTTGGGGACACCCCAATCTTACTTATATGAACGGATGGCAATCCGGCAGCGCCTCAGGCTTTCTAACCCGAAGCATGGATTCCTACACCGGTCAGCTTGTGTACTGTATCGAGCCCGGTGTCCACCAAAACAGCGGTGACCAGCTGAGCGGCCGCGGTGAGGATTTCTGGGAGAACTATCCGGACGATCTGAACCCGACCATTGATCCCGATACGATCAAAACCCATATTGGCCGTATTTTCCAGTATGGCTATACCGGGAATAATACGACGACCTGGGATGTAAACAATGCGTCCGATCAGAATACGCTGGCTCAGATCATGGCCACACAGATTCTGATCTGGGAGACCATCGTCGGCGAACGTGATGCAGATTTTAACCATGTGAATGCGCACGGCATGGGCTACGCTGAAGTTCTGGATACGGTCAGTTCCAATCATCCGCTGCGCTCCAAGGTAATCTCCGCATACAACGGAATTGTCAGTGCGGTTCAAAACCACGATGTGATTCCCTCGTTCATGTCCAGAAGCCGAGGCAGTGCCCCGACCTATGAACTGGAATGGAACGGTTCCTCTTATGTGCTGGAACTGAGAGATACCAACGGTGTGCTGAGCAATTTTTCTATCTCCTCGCCGACCTCCGGTGTCACGGTATCCCAGTCTGGAAATACACTGACGATTACCGCACAGGAAGCGCCCACGAATGGGATCACAATCACAGCAACCAAGGGCGCACAGCGTCTGGGCGTTGTAGTCTGGACCGATGGCGTGAAAAGCAGCACAGTATCCGGTCAAATTCAGGACTCCGTCACCTGGGGCGAGCGTGTGTCTGATCCGGTTTATGCCTATCTGAATCTCAAGGTAAGCTACGGTGAAGCCAAAATCGTGAAGCACTCGGAGGATGGCAAGGTCGCCGGTGTGAAGTTCCGGGTGACAGGCAATGGTATGGATGAAACCGTCACTACGCAGAACGATGGTACCATCTCGATTGCTAATCTGAAGCCTGGCGAGTATACCGTTACAGAACTCTCCGATAACCGGTATGAGCCGCAGGAACCTCAGACTGTTACCGTCGTCAGCGGTCGGACCGCTGTTGTCACCTTCAGCAACACTCTCAAGCGCGGCAGACTGGAAGTGACAAAATCCTCTGAAGATAACCTTGTGGAGGGAGTAAAATTCCATTTGTTCGGCACCTCCCTTTCCGGTCTGACCGTGGATGAATACGCAGTAACCGATGAGACTGGTACCGCACACTTTGATAACATCCTGATCTCCGGAAACACATCGTATACGCTGGAGGAAGTGGACGCAGCCGAGCGGTATGTGGTCCCTGCCGATCAGGAGGCTGTGATCTACTGGAATGACGTGACCGAACGCAGCTTTACTAACACCCTTAAAAAATTCCGGGTCGAGGTGGTGAAGCGTGATATTGAGACAGGTTCGGCGCAGGGCGATGCAAGCTTAGCCGGTGCCAGGTACGGCCTGTATCAGGCCGGGAATCTGGTGGCTGAGTACACCACAAACGCCAACGGTGGTTTTGTGACGGATTATTTCATCTGCGGAGACGGCTGGACGATTCGTGAAATTGCACCCTCAGAAGGCTATCTTCTGGACGAAACCATCTATGAGATTCCGTCGGATGCTTCCAATTTCAAAGTGGAACTGAATGACCTGGATCTGACCGTTCATGAACAGATCATCAAGGGCAGCATCCGCCTGGTCAAGCACATTGACAAACCTGATCCCGATGTAGAGACGGAACTGGAGGTCACAGACTCTTCGGAGCCCATGCCTGTCCTGGAAGATGTCATCCTCCAGACTGAGCCTGTTTTGGAAGAGGAAATGCTGAATTCCGATCGAGTGCTCCCTGGAGAACCGGATTCAGACAAAATCGAAAGTGAGTCTGAGGAAATCGAGTCTGACACGGTCGTGATGGACGATGCCCTGGATTCCGAACCTGAAGTGACGGCTGAGACGGAAGAACTTTCTGAGACTGAGCCTGTTCTGGATGAAGTAGAGCAGCCTACCCCGGTACCGGATGATGAAATCAAGCCCTCCGGTGGAGAAGGTCTGATCGAGCAGCCTGAGGAGGGCGCCAAGTTCCAAATCTATCTGGCTTCTGCAGGCAGTTATGATGCCGCGAAGGAAAACGAGCGCGATCTCCTCGTAACCGATGGCGATGGCTTTGCCGTATCCAAGGATTTGCCTTATGGCCGCTACAGGGTTCATCAGATTGAAGGCATGGATGGTCAGGCATTCATTCCTGACTTCACCGTGTTTATCTGTGAAAATGGGCAGACTTACTCTTACATTCTGAACAACCAGACCACCAGCAGCCTGATTCGAGTGGAAAAGCGTGATGCGGAAACAGGCAATATTATCGCCGCAGCGAATGTGGGTTTCCAGGTCCGCGATCTGTCTACCAACGAGTTGATCATCCAGACGGTTTACTATCCGACGCCTGTGACCATCAACACTTTTTATACCAACGATGAGGGCTGGCTGATGCTGCCTTGTGAACTGGATTACGGTCAGTATGAGCTGATTGAAGTACAGACCTGCTACGGATATGTGCTGGACAGCGAGCCGGTTCCCTTTACGGTGGACGGAAGTGAAAATGTAGTCACCGTAGAGAAATACAACTACGCCCAGAAGGGTGTCATCAAGATCCAGAAGACAGGCGAAGTCTTCGCCAGCGTCTCTCGGCAGGAGGATCTGTATCAGCCTGTGTACGAAGTGCGGGGGCTGGCTGATGCAGTTTTTACCGTCACTGCCGCGGAAGATATTGTGACCCTGGATGGTACGGTTCGGTACACGAAGGGCGAGTTGGTCGATACGATCACCACTGGAGCAGATGGCTGGGCCGAGAGCAAAGCGTTGTATCTGGGTCGGTACGAGGTGACGGAGATCGAAGCCCCTGCGCCTATGGTGCTGAACAGTGAAACTCAGATTGTGGAACTGGCCTATGCCGGACAGGATGTCGAACTGACGGAGGTCAATGCCGGCTGCTACAATGAGCGTCAGACAGTTCAGATCAGTCTGACCAAGAACATGGAATCGGACAAGACGTTTGGCGTTGGCCTCGGCGATGAGTTGGCCAGTGTCACATTCGGGCTATATGCTGCAGAGGAGATTCCGGCCGCAGACGGCTCTGTCATCCCTGCAGACGGTCTTATTGAAATCCTCGCCATTGGTGCTGACGGAACTGGAAATTGCAGTTCCGATCTGCCTCAGGGCAGCTACTACCTCCAGGAACGCACTACCAACGGCAGCTATATTCTGAACGATACCAAATACCCGGTGATCTTCACCTATGCGGGGCAGGACATTGCGACAGTGCGTCTGGCAGCCAACGATGGTCAGGCCATTATCAACGAGCTGATCTACGGCAGTGTGTCCGGTAAGAAGCTGGATGATGCCGGTAATGCCCTGGAAGGTGCTTTAATCGGACTGTTTACGACTGATGAGGGTGAGTTTAACGAGGAGACAGCCGTCCTGACCACCACATCTGCTGAGGACGGGTCTTTCCACTTTGAAAACATCCCGAAGGGCATCTGGTACATCCGTGAGATTCGGCAGCCGGAGGGCTATGTGTTGTGCGCGGATATCTTCCCAATTGAGATCTCTGAGAACGAACAGATTGTTGAGATTGAAATCGTCAATGAGCGTATTCGGGCGACACTGAGTCTGACCAAGATTGATGAGGAGTATCCGGATCACAAGCTCAGCGGTGCGGAGTTCGAAGTCTACCGCGATGTCAACGGGAACAAGGAGCTGGACAAGGAAGATACTTTGCTGGGTCTGATGGAAGAGATGGAGGCAGGCTTCTATGAAATGAAGGACGTAGAATTCGGTGGTGTGCTGGTTCGTGAGAAGACAGCGCCTGAAGGATTCTACCTGGACGAAAATGTTTACTATGTCTCCATTGAGTCTGACGGCGAAACCTATACAGTAGAGAACAAGGCTGGCGTGGGTTTTATTAACCAGGCCCACCGTGGAAATCTGAAGATCATCAAGACCAGCAGCGACGGGAAGCTGGAGGGCTTCACGTTCCGCATCTCCGGCGAGGACTATGACCGCACCTTCACCACGGGCAGCGATGGTATCATCTTCATAGAGAACCTTCGCGTGGGCAAATATACCGTAACCGAGCTTGATGACGAGATGAGCGAAGGCTACAGGCGCCCGGATCCCGTAACCGTCGAACTGGTTACCGACGAGACTCTGACAGTCAATGTCCATAATGAAAAGGTCACTGTGGATGTGCCCAAGACCGGCGATGATTCGAATCTGTGGATTTGGGGCAGCCTGCTTGGCCTGAGCGCGCTCGGTGCTGGTGCGCTTGTCTTTGTGGATTACAAGAGACGGAAACGTATTGTCAAGAAGTAAGGTCAACAGCCGGACAGAATTTTTCTGTCCGGCTGTCTTCTTTTGCCGAAACGTCGCGAATAATACATAAATTAGTCGGAGATTCTGAATGATTTAACATTTTCTTGGTTGACTTTCTGTTTTGCGCGGCATATACTGTGAACAGAATCAGAAGAACAAGAAAAGGTTGGTGATGAGGATGAAACGATTTGCAATGCAGAAGCTGCTGGACTGGAAGGAAGATCCCCATCGGCTGGCTGCCGCTGATTATTCGCGGTGCCAGACAGGTCGGAAAAACCTGGCTGATGAAGGAATTCGGAAGACTCTACTTTGAAAAGTGTGCCTATATCAATTTTGACAGAAACAAGCGTATGGAGCAGTTGTTCTCCGGTGATTTCAGTGTGGATCGGATTCTGGCTGGTCTTGCTATTGAAAGCGGCGTGGAGATTGAACCGGAGAATACCCTGATCATCCTGGATGAAATCCAGGAGGTTCCTCCGGCTCTGCAAAGCCTCAAGTATTTCTGTGAGGATGAAAGGCACAGCTACTATATTGTTGCTGCCGGCTCTTTGCTTGGCATCGCCATGCATCAGGGGACATCCTTCCCAGTTGGTAAGGTGGACAGTACGGAGCTATATCCGCTGTCTTTTTCGGAGTTCCTTGATGCAACAGGAAACAGCTCTCTTCTGAATCTGCTTCAGCAAAAGGACTTTGCCATGATCACAGCATTTAAGGACAAGTATATCGACCTTCTCAAAACCTATTACTATGTTGGCGGAATGCCGGCGGCAGTCAATGCCTATGCAGAAAGCGGGAATCTCAAAACTGTCCGGCGCATTCAAAAGCGCCTGATCTCGGATTACGAACAGGATTTCTCCAAACACGCTCCCACAGCCGTGATCCCGCGGATTCAGATGGTCTGGGACGGTATTCCCTCCCAGTTGGCAAAAGAAAACAAAAAGTTTATTTACAGCGTACTCCGCGAGGGTGCGCGAGCCAAGGATTTTGAGCTTGCCATCCAATGGCTTACGGATTGCGGCCTGTGCCATAAGGTTGGACGTGTGACCAAGGGAGGGATTCCTCTTAAAGCATATCAGGATATTCCGGCGTTTAAGCTCTATCTGGTAGATGTGGGGTTGCTTGCAGCCATGACCGATCTGGATGCCAAAACGCTGCTGATGGGAAATGCCATCTTCACGGAATTCAAAGGAGCGCTGACGGAGCAGTATATCTGCCAGCAATTGTACGCGGAGCTGGATATGGTTCCCTACTACTGGTCAGCGGAGGCATCCTCCGGTGAAGTTGATTTCGTTCTGCAGTATCGGGGGCAGGTCGTTCCGCTTGAAGTCAAAGCAGAAGAAAACCTGAATGCCAAAAGCCTCAAGAGCTTTGTCAACACATACCAGCTTGCATACGGTGTCCGGACCTCAATGTCGGATTATCGGGAACAGGAGAAACTGGTCAATCTGCCGTTGTATGCGATTTCCTTGCTATGGGAAGTCTGCGATAAGATGAATGAAGCATAAGAATAGAAAGAGCAGGAGCCTACTTCATTGAAGGTTCCTGCTCTTTCTGATTGGAGGTTATTTATGACTAAGATACACAAAACGAAAAGTACTTTGGTGATGAGCGTAATCATTATGCTCCTCTTGCTTTTACCTCAGACTGCGTATGCAGCCGATGGTACCGACGGGACAGAAATGCAGGTTCTGCAGCCGCAACAGTTAGAGATCCAGCTTGGCTCAAACTGGGCTGGCGTGGAGTTCCAACTGAAGACAGATGCCGGCCTGTACCCCGGCACCATTTCGGTCGGTGAGGATGGTGTTCTTCGGCTGGAGATTGGCGGCAGCTCCACCTACACCCTGACCTGTCTCAACTCCAGTGCACCAGTGCCTGATGTTGCGCAAGCTCCTGCCCCGGGGGAAGCGGACTCGAAAGATATCACTTCATCTGCCCCGGAAACTGAATCGGAAGGTGGCGCGGAACAGCTTTCTTCGTCCACAGAAAAATCCACTAACGAGGATGCAACGAACACTATCGCAGGCATTCCTGTTCTGCATATCGCATTGTTCGGTGGTGGTTTGCTGATTGCTGTTGCAGCACTGATCGGGATGCGTATATCATCCCGACGCCATGCAGTGGATGCAGATTACGATGAAGAAGAATAATTCACCAGACTGAAAACAAAAGCAGGGGAAGAAACTAATCGTATATTTAATCCGAAAATATTTTCAAAAATATATACGATAGGTATTGACTTTCTTGAAAGCCTCTGCTATACTGTAAGCGTGGCAGGGGCTTGCGCAGGCTTTCGGTACTTCGGAAGAGCTCCCGGAGTCAGACGTATTCCAAGGGGGATACGGAACCGTTACGGAGTCGCGCACTGAGCGATTCCACAATCGCAAGCCATCTCGAATTATATAGGCCGGAAGGCTGCTTAAATAACGTACAGAGTCAACGCTGGATGAGACAAAAAAACTCCAGCACTTGGCTCTGTATTGTTTTTTTGCAGATCTTCCGGCCTTTTCTTTTCCAACGGAGGTGAACAATCATGAAAAACAAAAAGAAAAAACGAAAGGGATTTAATGCAAGTGCAATGCGGTGCCCCTATTGTGGTGCATCCGTGGTTTATCGCAGTGCGGATGGGATATATCAGAACAATGACAAGGGCGCTATGCTTTATGTCTGTTCGCACTATCCAGCGTGCGACGCCTATGTGCGTGTCCATGCCGGCACGAAACTGCCGGTTGGAAGTATGGCAAACCGAGAGCTGCGTGCTCTGCGGAGAACAGCACATTTCTATTTCGACCAGATGTATCAGCGTGGCCTGATGACAAAACAGGAGGCATACCAGTGGATGGCCAATTTGATCGGTGCCCCTCTCTCTCAGGCACATATCGGTTATCTGCGCGAGTATTACTGTACCCAGGTTATCGAGGAGAGCAAGAAATATCTGGTTCGCTGCCATGTGGATCCTGACCAGCACTTATTTCGCTGCCAGAAAGGAGGCGCCATTGCATCATGACGTTGACAACAGAACAGCAAAAGAAAGTGGAGGAAAATCTGGGGCTGGTGGGCAAGGTCATCAAAGATAAGGTCCATGGTCTGACCTCGGTCAGTATCTACACCTATGACGATCTTTTTCAGATCGGGTGCATTGGTCTGTGTAAGGCAGCTGCAACGGACAATGGCGGAACATTTTCCACCTATGCTTACAGACTTATATGGAATGAGATCTGTGACGCTTTGATCAAGGCAACGCGAATATCCTGTCGTGAGGATACAATGGATCCGCAGGAAGGTATGCTCTCTTATTTTTCAGGACCGAGTGCGCCATCCATTGATATGAGTCTGAACCCTATTCTTGCAAAGATTGAAGAACAGGCCAACGGGATTGAGGCCAAGGGAATTCGAGCGCTAAGGTTGTCTCTGGCCGGGTACAGCAGTCAGGAGATCGGCCAAATGCTGAACGCGCAGCCTGGAGCTGTGCGTATGTGGATGACAAAAGCCCGGAGGTACCTCCAAAAGCGGACCGAACTCCTCCTGATGATAGACAATATTGAATAATTGAATAGGAAAGGACTGACTCCGTTGCGGGTCAAGCGAACGCGCAGCGGAGCCAGTATGTTTATGATGAAAAAACGAAAAGATTTCAGGTGGCTGGCTGTGCCGGCTGCGACTACAACTGCCGTATTCCTTCTGCTGCGTTTCATCTTCCTGATCGGATATGTCCCTACGGAGTCTATGGAACCGACGCTACATCAGGGCTGCTATATTCTCGGTATCCGGTGCTGCGGAGATTTGGAGACTGGGGACATTGCAATTTTTGAGCACAACGGAAGACTGCTTGTCAAGCGAATAGCCGCAGTCGGTGGAGAGGCCATTGTACATGCCGGACAGGAGTTGATCGTTCCAAACGGCTGCTATTATATGCTCGGTGATAATGCATTGAACTCCTTCGATTCCAGGTACTGGGATGACCCCTTCATTCCGCAAGGGCGCATTAAAGCAAAGCTCGTTCTCCCATCGAAGCTGTAAGATCCCGGTACTTTGGGTGCATTCGTTTTGAACCGTATCCAATTATTACGGACACTTTTAGAAAACAGTCAATACAAAAAGAGCTTCCCGAATACTCGGCAAGCTCTTTTGATCGCGGTCAGAATCAAGGATATTTCTCTCAGTGTTTTTCGCAGAGTTCCCAACTCTATTCTTGAGCGTGAAAAAGCCCTGAAACAACTGTACCTTTGCGTGCTTTGTGACGGAATTTTTGACGGCGTTTGTCACCCGGCGAAGCACATCAGCTTGTTCATATTGCTACGCTTGAGTTCCATAGACGAATGCACATATCGTTCCAGTGTCACGGTCGGACTGGAATGACCTAAGGCAACACCGCAGAACACGCAAAAGGAAAGGCCCTGCGGGAAGATTCCACCCGGCAGGGCATATATACGCCATTCCATCAGCGCTGCAGCCACACTGATTTAAGCCGTCAGGCAGGATCGCCTGTCAGCCAGAATCAGATTCGCCAGCGCGAACAGGATATTCAATTTGGCAATCTGTTTTCGCAGACCTCGGTACCTAGTTTTCCGGTATCGAAGCTGGCCCTTTACTACCCCAAAGACATGCTCTACCTTGGCCCGTACGGAGGATTTCTCCTTTTCGCGGCGTTTGATCTGCCCGCGGGAACGATTGTCTGCGTGTTTACTCTGCGAGGGCCGTCTGTTGATTTTGTAACGGATCCTTTTGCCCTGGCCATTGACATTGAAAAGAACGGCGTCTTCCCGCTTTTCAGCGCCCAGGCAGCCGCTGTCGCCATATACGCTGTCCTCATCGCCGGTTAAGAGCTCCGGCACCATCGTCACATCATGGATGTTGGCGCTGGTGACCTTTACTGTGTGAACCAACCCGCTGTCTTTATCCACGCCGATGTGAGCTTTATAGCCGAAGTGCCAGCTGTTCCCCTTTTTCACCGAGTGCGCTTCCGGGTCTCGTTTCTTTTCCCTGTTCTTTGTCGAGGACGGCGCTGCGATCAGGGTAGAGTCCACTATGGTTCCCTTCTTCAGCAGCAGGCCTCTTTCCTGCAGCAGATATACCACCTGCGCAAACAACTTCTCCTGCAGCCCGCTGCGGAGCAGCAAATTCCGGAACCGACCCAGTGTATCTCCGTCCGGCACCTGATTGCTCGATTCCACTCCGCAGAATTCCGAGAATGCACGGCTGTCGATCACTTCCGCTACCGTTGCCTTGTCCGACAGATCATACAGGTTTTGAACCAGATAAATCCGCAGCATCCGTTCTAGATCGTAGGGCTTATTGCCGCGCTCTCCTTTGTAATAGTGCGGCCGGATCAGTTCGATCCACTCTCCCCACGGCACGATGCGCTCTATCTGACTCAGAAATTCTTTCTTCTTTGTCCGCACCTGGCTCAATTCATCGCTCAGGCCCGACAGACTCATCTGCTTATCCATAGTATTATTATATCATATTTTTTCTTTGTGCGGTGTTGCCATAATTTCTTTTACTCTCCCCGGCCTAGTCGGGGGCTCTCGTTTCGCTAAAGTATATCAAAACAGGGAGGCACCGCTTGCACGATGCCTCCCTGCAGAAAGTTTACGTATCTGACCAAATGATTTCTGATATTTCTTTATGCTTCCTGCTCAGCCTGCCATTTAGGATTTATTTTCGCAATAAAACCGTGACGTAGAAAAAACAGAAGCCAAGCCAAATCATTTGTTCATCCCTGTATGAGAATACGATCCACCACCAGTTTTCTGAACTCCGGAGTCAGAGAGCAGAAGTACGCCGTAAAGCCCGTGACGCGTACCACCAGGTTGGGGTACTTGCTGGGGTCCTTGTCGGCTTCGAGAATCTGCTGACCGTTCACAATATTGATGTTCAGCAGGGTGGCCCCCTGCTCGAACAGCGTCATGATATAGTCGGCGATCTTTTGCACAGCCTCCTCACCGCGCCCCATACCAGGGTCAAGCTCCAGCTGTACCGGCGCGGTATTCCCATAGCCCGGCTGCACCGCGCAGATGGAATTGCTCATTGCGGTGAGGGCGCCGTCCTTGCGGAAGCCGGGGTGCGGGTTGGCCCCATGGTTGATCGGCTCGAAGGCGTGGCGGCCGTTGGGGGTGGCACCTACCTGCTTGCCGAGCACAATCGTATTCGACCAGCTGAACCAGCCGGGGATAAACTGGTAGCCCGGATACTTCTGGCTGACGGAGCGCACCTGGTTGGAGTATGACTCCGAAATTTTCACCGCCCACTGGTCGCTGATGGTGTTTCCGCCGCCGTAGCGGGCACTGCGGGAGAGCATCTGGCGTACAAGCTCACCGCCCTTATCCTGGAAATCTGTTTTCAGATGATGGTAAAGCGTCTCCCAGTCGATCCGCTTCTCCTCCTCCACCCGCTGCTGCAGTGCGCCAAAAGAGTCCGCCACCGTGGCAATAGCCGAGCCGTCCATGCAGAGGTTGTAGTACATGGCGCCGCCGCACGTCATATCCAGACCCTTTTCGATAGGACCATGACTGATCAGGTTCAACATCAGCTCCGGCTCGTTGTACTGTTGGTACCGCAGGTGGAACGCGATACCCTCGGCAGTTACCTCTACAGCCCGGGCCATATGTCTCTGGTACAGATCCCACAGCAGTTGTGTGGAGTATGGGCCCTTATGGCTCATCATCTCATCCATGGCAACCTCGAACACCTTAGCGCTGTTGATTTTGATGCAGTCATTCAAGCTGTACTCCATGCCGGGCAAGCTCATCCAGTGGCAGCCCACCGCGATCCTCTGCCGGGCAAGCGATTCGGGATAGCCCAAACGCATGAAGCCTCTGTTCAGGGCCTCGTCACCGGAAAAGCGCGGCCAGCCGTTCTTGTTCTTGAACAGGTAGTCCACCGCTTTGTTCAGGAACTTTCTGTCGATGTTTTCGTCCACTCTTACCGTGATGTTGCAAGCCGAATCCAGCTTATCCGCTCCCTCGAGCACCATATAGCTGAACTCGCTGAGCAGGGGATCGCCGTTTTCGTTTGTCCCTCCGATCTGGTAATAGTGCGGATCGTTGAGCAACAGACAAGCGATGTAGAAGATCGCCTCGTCCCTGGTGATCCTCCCCTCTTTCATGTCGGCATCGTAGTACTGTTTGAGCACGTCATCGAGCTGGAAACCCGCTCCGTCGCGGTTGTAGGTGCGGCTGGCCATGTTGAACCAGCAAACCCACTGACAGGCTTCCCGCATGGTTTTGGGCGCACCGTTGAGGATGTTGCGATTTACCTGCGCCATTTGAAGCAGGTTTTCCCGCAGGACCGGATGGCGCTCCACACGGGCCAGACGCTCGCTCTCCTCAATCGCGTGCGAGATCCAGTTCTGCACACCGTGCACCACAAGTTCCTCCGCGTCGTAAAACTCTGCGTGTTCGGGGTGCTTTTTGCGGTAGAAAGCCAGCTTTTCCAAGATCCCGCCCCAGCCAAGGCTCAACCCGATCCGGTAGTCGCCGCCGAAGTGCGCGTCCGAGCCGATCCCGGAGATAATGCCATACAGTTCCTGTTCCGGCTTGAGATCATCGTAGGGAAAATTCGGGTTCCAGTTCAGCCCCTTGTCCGGGGATTTCTCGTCAAACCAGATCATACTGAACATCCAGCGGCAGGTGAACGCGTCCACCGGATCAATGTAGACCGGGTGCTCAGTCATCAGCTTGTAAAAATTCTTGCTCCACCCGTCATACCCGTACCAGGAACCGTTCTCATGGTTCGGAATGCAATGGAACTGGTACGTCTCCGGAGCCGGGATGCTTCCATAGTCATCCCCGTCCTGATACACCTTCATGGTGGACTTCACCCTGGTTTCCTCAAGCTTTCTTTCCTTTAAAATTTTGATTCTGTCATCGTAGCTCATGGGAGCATCCGGCTGGAATATATTGATTCTGTTGACCATACAACCTCTCCCTTTCTTCGTCAGCCTACCCTCACGGAAAGTCCGGGCGTTTGAGCGGCCACCCATTTCAGGCGTGCTGCGCCTTCCTCTCCAGTGGGGCGGGTCCCGGCAAATGTATTGTCCATCTGCAGGGCGTCATACTTGCTCTCTCCCAGGGGATTGAACAGCAGAAGCTCATAATATTGAGCGCCTCCCAGGGTTCCCACGTAGTTGGCAATGCTGCCGATCTCCTCCTCCGTGTCGTTCACTCCGGGGATCACCGGGGTACGCACCAGATAAGGCTTGCCGGAAGCCGCCACCTTCTTTGCGTTCTCCAGGATTTGACGATTGCTCACGCCGGTCCAGCGTCTGTGCGCTTCCTCATCGAAAATCTTGATGTCGAACATCACCAGATCGAGGAAGGGCAGCATTCTTTCGTAGACGCTCCATGGCGCATGCAGGTTCGTCTCGATCGCCGTGGAAATTCCCTCCTTTTTCAGGGCCTGCAGCAATTCCAGGGCAAATTCTGGCTGCGTGGAAACCTCGCCGCCGGAGAGTGTTACGCCGCCGCCGGAATTCCGGTAGTAAGCCCTGTCCTGCAGGATCTCCTCCATCACTTCCTCAACGGTCATCTCCTTTCCGGACATGACGAGAGCACCGGAGAAGCAGTTCGCGGCGCAGGCTCCGCAGTGCTTGCAGGCGGTGCGATCGTACTGCAGGGCACCGTTTTTGCCGAGGGTTCTGGCTCCCGCCCTGCAGGCCTCCACACAGGCGCCGCAGCCAATGCATTTGTCCGGATAAATCATCAGCTGTGGCCGAACCGACAGCGTTTCCGGGTTATGGCACCATTTGCACGCCATGTTGCACCCCTTGAAAAACACTGTGGTGCGGATCCCCGGTCCGTCTTTCAGCGCAAACCTCTCGATCTCCGTTATGATTCCTTTCATGGATTCCTCCCCTTCCGTTGTCGTCTCGCACACCAGAACAGGGGGCTCTCCCGCCCGGGCAGAGTCCCCCTGTTGCGTTTCGTCCCAAGGCGAAACGGCAAGTTCTTCCGTCACGCCGTGCTCTGTGCAAATATCCCTTGCAGCTTCCGCTTACCGGTCCAGTTCCTGAGCAGTGACTTCCCTGCCCAGCTGTGCAGATTTGTAAAACGCTTCGATGATCGCAACCACATTCATAACCTCGTCCTTCTGGATGGGGTATTCCTCCATGGTCATTTCCCCGTTGAGGACCTTCAGGATGTAGTTCATCTCGTGGATGTGGCCGGTGAAATCTGAGAGCTCCGTATATGGGTCGGGGAAAACTCTCGGCAAAACGTCGGCCTGGTAATTGCCCTGCGTCGTGAGCAGCTTGAGTCCATCGTCCCCAATGGTCAGACCGCCCTTGTCTCCGCAGATGCTGACAGTGTTGCTGTTGGGCAGATTCAGCGCCCAGGAGATCTTGAAAGTGACTGTCATGCCATTTTCCAGACGAATGTAGCCGTTGGCAAATTCCTCAACATCAAACTCTTTCATGTCGAACTTTCTGGGAGTGAACAGACCGGTGGGAGCTCCGCTCTCCGCATTGGAGAACTCAATATTCTTCTCCTTGTTGACGATCCTGGTCACAGCACTTCCACTGACGGAAACCATCTTCGGGTTACCGGAAATTGACATCAGGTAGTCGCACATATGAACGCCCAGGTCGCAGAAGGCGCCGCCCACATTTTCTTTCGCCATGTGGAACATGCCCCATCTCGGAACGCCGCGGCGCCGGACCAGGTTCAGATCCGCGTAGTAAATGTCTCCCAGGCAACCGCTTTTTGCCAGTCCGGCAGCCGCTTTGAAGTTACCCGTGAAACGCAGAGACTGGATGACAAACAGATGTTTCCCCGCCTTCTCCGCCGCGTTGAACATCTCCTCCGCATCCGCGCAGGTTACAGCCACAGGCTTTTCGCAGACTACATGGCAGCCCGCACGGAAACCGGCAAGGGTATACTCCTTGTGGTATGCGTTCGGTGTGCACACGGAGATGATGTCGGGTTTCTCCTCCTCCAGCATTTTATACGGATCCACATAGTACTTGGGGATCCCGTGACGCTCGGCGGTTTCTTTGGCGGCTTCCTCGCGGATATCTGCCACTGCGACAATCTTCACCTTGTCACCCATGGCTTTGTAGGCGGGAATATGTGCCGCGTTGCAAATCATACCGTTGCCGATGATGGCAACCTTATACTGCTTCATTACTCCTACTCCTCTTCCAAAAAAACATAATTTTTATTCGGCGCCGCGCCCGGATCGAGGGGGATACCCCCTGTGTGCCTCCAGACGGCAGCTCAGTATTCACCCGCAAGGCAGAGCTTGAGATGATCCATCGCCTGCTTGTTGTAGCGGCGGGGGTTGTCTGTGAACTCCAGCTCGACAGAAAGGTTCCCGTCATACCCGACATTCTTCAGCGCCTGAATCACAGCGGGATAGTCGGTGATGCCGCAGCCGGCGGGGATGTTGTTTCTGGAGACGGCATCGCTGTCTTTGCAGTGAACATTGAAAATACGTTTGCCTCCCAGCATGTAGATCGTCCATTCCGGATCGATGTGCTGCATGATCAGGTGGTTCGTGTCCAGCTGAATGCCGAAATCCGGGTCATCGACGTCCTTGAGCAGCTGCAGCATGGCGTGCGGTGTGGAGATCATGGAATAGGGGAAGCACTCCACGGACATGCGCAGCCCGTACCGCTTTGCAATGGCCAGACACTTGCGGTAACTGTCCATCAGGGTATCCCAGTCCTTCTGGTAGCAGTAGTCGGCGGGCATATGGTATCCCTGCTTGATCGCCGGTGCGGCGGGGTTGAACTTCCAGGGGGTTGCGCCGCAGGGCATCGGCACCAGCGTGGAGACAATCCGGCATCCGATCCACTTTGCGGCCTGTGCGGCCTTCTCGAAGTGCCTGACGCTGTCCTCCCTTTTTTCGCTGCAGGCGTCGTTCCACGAAGCGTCCTGGAAGACGAACACGTTGGGTTCAAGGCCGATGGAGCGGGAGTGATCCCCCAGCGCCCGGCAGGCTTCCTCCGTGAAGAATTCATCCAGTGCTTCCGGGGTTCCCAGATAGTCCACGCCCTCGAAGCCGAGTTCACGGATCTGATCCGCGATTCGGATCAGAGAGTCCCCATGCGGCATATCCTCCGGGATCGGCGTCCAACCCCAGGAAACGTTTGCAAGTTTCATGTAGCATCCTCCTCTTATATTACCCAATCGTCCAACAAGCGGTTTTTACTTCTTCCATTTTCAACGACCGGCTGGAGCGAATTCCCGCATCCAACATAGCGGCAGACCAAAGATTGTTATTGAGATCCATGGTGTAGTGTACCGGTTCTCCGGTCTCCAGGTGATGGAAGACCTCCTGAGCCAGGTTGGATCTTCCCTCAGGCAGCGGGTAGTCGTCGGAGCAATACACCTTGCTGGGCGTTGTGGAATAACGATCGAGGTAAACACAAACGTTGGCATGAATGCCGTGATCGCCGCCGTTTTCCACAATCAGGGCGCCCTTTTCGCCCCAGACAATGGGCCCGGAGGGATAGCCGCTGCTTATGGTGTTCCAGGTTCCCTCCAGAATGGAAACCGCCTCGGGGTACCGAACCATCAGGGAGGCGTAGTCCTCCGCGTCGCCAAACCGGTGGTTAAAGTTCGCCTTCAAGCCATACACGCCCTGAGGCTTTTCGCCCAGGTACCAGTTGGAAAGGATGGTGCCGTAGCAGCAGTAGTCCAGCAAGCTGCCGCCTCCCGCCGCTTCCTGATGCCACCATTCCTTGCCCAGCTGCCGATCCGTCATGACCTGGCCGTAAGAGAACGGACCCATGGAATCCGGGTTGCGGAACTGGAAACGGTACACCTTTCCCACAACGCCTTCGCTGACAAGCTTCTGGCCCAGGCGGACGCTGGCCTGCCATGTGGTCGGCCAATTGATCATGCAGTCCGCCTTACCGATCCGGGAAGCGCGGGCAATAGCCATGGCGTGTTCAGTGGAATAGGCCAACGGCTTTTCCACCACCACGTGGATCCCGCGCATGAGGATCTCGGGGATAATGATTCCGTGAAACGCGTTCTCGCAGTTCACAAGGACAAGGTCGGGTTTGAGATCGAGAAGATCACGGTAATCCTCAAACACGCGGGTGAACCCACACTGCTCCTGACAGAGCTTCAGGTTCATGGAGCGGCTGGAGCTTTCAAAATATTCAGACTCTACCATCGGTTTGATATCCGAGGCACCGATCCATTCCACGCGCTCCGGCATGGACAGAAACGGCTTGATCTGATCCAAAACGTGCATGTGAGCGAAGCCCACCAGACCAATGCGATATTTCTTCATAACATTCACCTCATCTGTGATCAGTTCCCCTCTGCTCAGAAAGTGGTGTGCAGCGGGACAATGCTCTTTGTCTTGATCGCTTCCGGAATAGTGCACATGATGTCCACCACGTGTCTGGCGTGCTCCGGGGGCAAACCGACGGGACGGTCCTCCTCAATGGCATGGATCAGATCCTGAACCACCTTGCATTGGAAAAAGTTCATCTCAGAAGCCGGAACATCCCACTCCATAGGCTTCAGCCAGCCGCGAATACCGCGCTCCGGCGCATCAAGGTAAACTTCCAGCGAATCGAGCGGGTTCATGTTACCGTTGTTGACGAAAGTGATCGTTCCCTTTGTACCGAAAATCTCCATCTGAGGTGCGCGGCTGTCCTTCTGGCAGAAACCAGACTCCACCACCGCCATGGTTCTCTCGCCGTAATCGAGCGTAATGATGTAGTTATCGTACAGCTGGTCGGCCTGGATCTGCATGCCGTCAAAGGTACCGGTTCTTACCGTGCGGACAGGCTCGGAGATTTTGGCCATGCAGCCCACAGCCTTCGCGGGACCAAGGATGCCCGTGGTCATGGTAAGGCCGTGGACGCCCATGTCGTACAGGGCGCCGCTGCCGGGCCGGTGGAACCAGGTGGGGTCCGCCGTGCGGTACTGGAAATATTCCGGGCCGCCGTGGCAAACGTTGGTGTGCACCTTCATAATCTCCCCGATGCAGCCGTCGGCAATCAGCTTTTTGGCAAAGCGGATGTCGTCACGCAGCATGTGGATCGGTGAAGCAGTGTATTTCACACCGGCTGCCTTGGCAGCCTCGATCTGCTCGGTCACCTCCTCCACCGTCAGGCCGACGGGCTTCTGTGAGTAAAGATGCTTTCCGGCCCGCAGCGCCTTCATGTTGATCTCGTGGTGCGCTGGGATCGATGTCGTGTTCATCAGGATCTCGAAGTCACACTTCTCCAGCAGTTCATCGATGCTGGTGTACCAGGCCGGCACATGAAATTTTTCTGCATAGTTCTTTGCTCTCTCCGGGATGATATCGCAGACTGCAACCAGATCCGCCTCCGGAATCTCGCCGATCCGGGGAAGATACGTATTGTCCGCGATCGATCCGCAGCCAATTAAGGCAACCTTCCACTTTTTCATTTCTGCATTCCTCCATTGTGTCAGTATTTGTGTCAGTATTGCAATGCCGGGAAACCTGTTCCCGGGCCTGGGTTCAGCTCTTGATGCCGGATGTGGCGATTCCCTGCACGAAGAACTTCTGGGTAAACATGAAGAAGATGATGACAGGGAAGGACAAGAGGAACACGCCGGCCAGAGTGAGATTTTCCTGCTGGAAATGCTCGTTGTTCACCGTTTGCAGCCCCACCACCAGCACGAACTTCTCCAGGGTGGAGATGAAGGTGGAGGGAACCAGGTAAGAGTTCCAGGTGCCGGTAAAATTGAAAATCGCTATGGTGGCGATGAGCACGCCAGAAATGGGCAGCACAATGCGCACATAGGTGCCGAACCGGCCCAGGCCGTCGATGCGCGCCGCCTCCTCCAGCTCCTCAGGGATTCCGTAGAAGAACTGCCTGGCCATAAAGATAAACATGGACTGGGACAGGTAGGGGATGATAATGGCGGCAAGCGTGTCAACCAGCCCCATCTGGGCCATCATAATATACTGGGGCAGCAGCACCAGCTGGCCCGGGATCATCATGGAGAGCATGAGGCAGACAAAAATTACCTTTTTGCCCGGGAACCTGAGCCTGGCCAGGCCGTAGCCCGCCATGGGCGTGAAGACAATGTTGCCCAGCACCACCGACAGGGTGGAAATGGCCGTATTCTTATACCACCCCATGATGGGGAAATCCGCAAAGAGCTCCTTGTAGTTGTCCAGGCTCCAGACGGAGGGCGGCACAAAGGAGCCGATGTACCGCTTTGGCAGCAGCGAATTGTACATGACGTAAAACACAGGAACCAAAAAGATCAAAGCCAAAAGGGCCAGGAAGAAATAGGTGAGCACCTTTCCGACTACGCTTCCCCGCGTTCTCATTTATTCCGACCTCCTTCCTAAAATTTCCCGCACGGTGGACAAGGAAAAGATGATGAGGAAAAGGATCACCGCGGCGGCGCTGCCGTAGCCCATGTCCATGTAGCTGAAGGACTGCTGGTACAAAAAGGTGACCAGCGTGCTGGTGGCGCCCGAAGGGGAACCCAGCGGGGACTGCTTGGACATGGCCGCTATCTGGTCAAAAACCTGGAACGCGTTGATCATGCCAAAGGTCAAAACCAGGTAGGTGGTGTTTTTCAAAAGCGGCACCGTAATGCGGATGAGCCGCTGCCAGGGGCCGGCCCCGTCTACCTTGGCCGCCTCGTACAGCTCTGCCGGGATCTCCTGCAGGCCGCCGATGAAGATCACCACGTAAAAGCCCACCTGCTGCCACACGTAAAGGATGATGAGGAAGGGGAGCGCGTACTTCACGTTGGCAAACCAGCTTACATTTTCAAAGCCAAAAAGGGTAAAGAATTTGGTCGCGGGCCCATCCTTGATGAAGAAGTACATGAAAAAGATGGTAACCGCCATTGACGAAATCACGTAGGGTATGTAGCAGCTGGAGCGGAAGAACCCTTTAAACCGGATTTTCCCATTGAGCAGGACCGCAATGGAAAAGGCAAAAAGGGACTGCAGCGGCACAATGACAAGCACCATGAGGAAGCTGTGCTGCATGGCCTCAAAAAATTTGGGATCCTGAAACAGGCGGATGTAGTTTTCCATCCCGATAAAGGCGTTAGTCTCCGGCGTGGCGTAGTTGTACCGGAAGAAGCTGATAGAGATAGCCTTTACCGCCGGGTACAAAAACCAAACAAGCCAGAAGATTACCGCGGGCAGCACAAAAAGCCAGCCTGCCACTGCCTCTTGCCTGCGCAGCTTACTGTGCTTTTTTCCTCCGCCGCCTGTATTCTCAGTCGTCATCCCCATAATCCCTCCTTTGATTATGCCCCCTGACAGCCGTTGGCCGCCAGGGGGCACCGACAATCTCATTCTTTCGTTTTTATTCCTCTTTGGTGCCCTTTACTCGCCATACTCCGCCTGGAGTTCTTCCACAATCTGAGCGCCGGTTACGGTGGAGTCAGGGTTGAAAAGGGCTTCCTCCATTTTGGAGATCAGCGCGTCGGCAAACACTTTGCCGGAGGGGGGGTAGCCGAAGCCGTTGGAAAGAGGGAGAGCTTCTATCTGGTCGGCCAGCGCCGGCTGCTTCTCCCGGAACTCGTCGAAGAATTTCTCATCCACTGGGATATAGCCCAGGTCAATGATGGCCTCGTAACGAGCGTCATTCATCAAATAATTGATGGCCATGGCGGTCTCTTTCTCGTGGGCGCCGCCCTTCAGGATAGCGTAGGCGGGGGCGTGGAAGGTGCCGGCAGCGTCCTCGTGGCCTTCCGCGTGGGGGATCTTGATGTAGCGGACCTCCACATCCGGCGCGTTCTTGGCAAAGTCGTTGATATACCAGGAGCCGCCGGTGGACATGGCCGCGTCGTTTGTCATGAGCACGGAGCCGTCATAGCCCACGCCCAGCTCCTTCGGGGTAACCACATAGCCCTGGTGGTAGGCGTCGATAAGGAACTGCAGGGCCGCGGCGTTCTCGGGGGTGTTGATGGTCTTGCCCAGGCCCCATCCGCCGCCGAAGGAGAGGGCGTACTGGGTAAAGTGGAACTCCTGGGTGTTCAGGCACAGGCCGGTCAGCCCCAGCTGGTCCTTGAACACCTGGCAAATCTCCAATACATCGTCCCAGGTCTCCGGGAAGTCGTCCTCCGTCAGGCCAGCCTCGTTCCACAGGTTCATATTGATGGCGAACACCGCGGGGGACTGGTGGGTGGGGATGCCGTAAATCTCGCCGTCGATCTCCCAGATATCCTTCAGGTTCTGTGCGATGGAGTCCCAGCAGCTGATGGTGCCGTCCTCCACATAGGAGGTAAGGGGAACCACCAGGCCGTCGTTAATGTACGGAAGGTACAGCTCGTTGGTCAGGGAAATAAAGTCGGGGGCCGTCTTGGCCGCGATCTGGGCGGGGAGGTTGTTCCAGAAGTCCGCGTCGGTGGGGTATTTCTGGAATTCTATCTTAACGCCGATGGCCTCCTCCATGCCCACGGTGCCGGGCTCATGCTCGTCCTGGAAATTACCCCATCCGCCCATGCGGATGGTTACCACTTCTCCGCTGGGGGGCGGCGTCCCCTGCCGGGGCGCTGCCGCCTTCCGCTGAGGCGCTGCCGCCCTCTGTGCCCTGGGAGCACCCTGCCGCGGACGCTGTCAAAAGCGCCGCCAAACACAACGCAAGTAATTTCTTGTACATTCGGTTATCCTCCTTTAATTTTTTTGAAAACCGGTTTCTCTCTTCCCTCCATTTTGTTTGTTTTCCCGAATTAGGTTACTTATATTATAGAGAATCTGTTCACTATTTTCCATAAACGCTGTTGAAGAAAACATCAGGATATTGAACAATTTTAGTACACAAAGCTTAAACCCGCGGAGGATCTTGAACTTTATTTATTCATATTGACCTTTCCCTCACTGCTTCAGGCCGTTCCTGTACTCTGCCGGAGTGCACCGCATAATCTTTTTAAAGACGATATTAAAATGGGTGGAGCTGTTGAAGCCGGTAAGCTCTGCCACCTCGTAGATTTTCAGCCGGAAGTCGTTCAGGTACTCCTTCGCCTGTTCAATCCGGGTGTGGTAGATGTACTGCTGCACGGAAATCCCCAGGTTTTTTTGGAACAGGCGGCAGAGATAAGACTTACTGATCATCAGGTGGTCGGCGATCTCATCGAGCGAGATGTCGCCGCGGCTCAAATTCTGCCGGATATAATCCGCCGCCTCGCGAATCAGGTAGTTTTTCTGGTCAAGAGCCGGCTCTCCTGTCTTCAACCCCTTTTGGAAGTCCTCAAGGAAACGCTGCGCTTCCTCCACGGTTTCGCAGGCCTGAAGCTTTTCCACCGTTTCTTCCGGCGCCTTTCCCTCCTGCAGGAGAAGGAAGCGCACCATATTGGAGAAAAAGTTCTGCACCCCCATAACGTCCAGGTTCTCCCTGTGGTGCTGCTGCAGCCACTGGATGAAAGCATAAAATCGGGAAAAGATTTGCGTGTATTGCTTCTGCGACACACAGATATTGATATCGCCAAGGCATTCCTTGACTTCCGGGCGGCTCATCGTCCGATCCGGCTTGCGCATCTCCTTGATAAGGAACCTGTCCGGCTGAAAATAGTGAAGCTGCAGAGAGTAGCGCGCGTGCTCGAACGCCTCCGGCAGTGCAGAGAATTTCGAGACGGCGCTGCTGACACCGTAGCAGGTGTCAGCATTCAGATAATTCTGGAACACGGTGTGGAGTTCGTGGACCAGGCTGCAGGCTTTCTCCTCCCACTGGGTGCTGCTGACACTGTTCTGACTGCTCAGCAGGATAACATACCGGTTTTCCTGCAGAAGAAAAACTTCCAGTTCCTGCGTCCACTGGTGCAGCACTTCCACTGTGAGGTTGATAACGCTTTGTTCCAGTGGGAAGGGGCGTCCCTCTCCGTAACGGGCCTGTACTTTCTGGTAATTCTGCACTGCAAACACAATGCAGCAGAGGTTTCCTTCCCGGATGTGCAATTGACTGACAGGCAACTGCCGTTCAGCAGGTTCGCTGCTGCCGGTGATCAGACGGTGCAGGCAGACATGACGCGCGTAGCTGTCCCAGCCTCCCTGCCCCTCGTCCTGCTTTTTGCACAGTGAGTGCCGTACCTCCTCCAGAACCGTCAGGATGTTCGCGCTGTTGATCTCATTTTTTCTCAGGTAATCGAACGCACCGTTCTTCATTGCCTCTTTTACAAAACAGAAATCATCGTGGCAGCTCAAGATAATAACCTTGCACTGAATCTTCAGCTTTTGCAGGGATTTCAGAACTTCGATCCCGTTCATCACCGGCATACAGACGTCGAGCAGGACGATATCCGGGTGTTTTTCCCTGATCATCTCCAGGCCGGTCTGCCCGTTGTCCGCTTCTCCTACAATCTCATAGCCATACTCTTCCCACGCCACAGAAGATTTGATTCCGAGCCGGACCAGGCTCTCGTCATCAATGATCGCGATCCCGATGTTACGCATTTGCCATCTCCTCCTTATAGATACGGGCTGGAATTTCCACAATCACCCTCGTGTACTTGCCGGGTTCGCTGTCGATTTGAATACCGTACTCCTCTCCAAAAATATACTGGATTCTCTTATTCACATTATAAAGACCGATCTTGTTAAACGAATGGGAGTTGAGGGGATGATCTTCCTCCAGAGCCTGTCGGATCTTCTCCTTGCTCATCCCTTTGCCATTGTCGATCACCTCATACAGAATACGGTCTTCTTTTCGGGTAATGTTGATCTGCACCGTGCATTGCCGGACCATACTGCTGAAACCGTGGTAGATGGAATTCTCTACGATCGGTTGCAGAAGGAATTTCAGCGTTTCGCAGTTTTCCAAGCCCGGCTCCACATGGACATCAACAAAGATCCTGTCGAAATATTTGAGGTTGATCAGGTTGATGTAGTCCCGGATCAGATCGATCTCGTCCTGAATCCGGATGACCTCCCGGCTGTTTTTGGAGGAAAACTGCATGAGCTTGATCAGGGAATCCAACGCCGTTACCATACGCTTGGATCCTTGCACATCCGCCATCCACTTGATGGAATTGAGCGTGTTGTAGATAAAATGGGGATTGATCTGGGATTGGAGCGCCATGAGTTCTGCCCTGCGCAATTGGATCTGCGTCTCGTAGTTTTTGATGGTGAGGGCGTTGATCTCGTTGATCATGTGCTGGTAGCTGCGGGAAAGGCCTTTGATCTCCACCTGATTTTCAGGGAGCGGAATCCCGCTTTTTTCCTCTTCAAAGCGCTGGAGCTTCACATAAAGCTCCTGAAGCGGACGTGTAAAGATTTTGGAAATAAAGATTGAAACCAGAACTGCCAGAACCGTAAGGATCAGCATGAGGAGGAGCGTCATATAAGGAACAACGGCGATCTCTTGATCCAACTGGCTGCGTGGAATCATTTTGACGCTTTTCCATCCCAGGCTTTTGGAGCCCGAGACGATCGTATCGTACAATTTCCCGTCGATTCGGCAGGAAGAAATGCCGTCTTCCAGGCCGCCCTGAAAGAATTTACCGCCAATCTCCTCCGTCAGATTGCTGAACACAACGTTGTTTTCGTCATCCAGCAGGTAAAACCGCTCCTGCGAATCTTCCTTGAAAGCCGGCCAGCAGGTCTGGAGATCGTGTACGTTAATGTTGATTAGCATAGTGCCAAGCAGTTGGGAATCATATGGGGAGTAAATTGATCTTCCGACAGTTACGCAATAGGGGCTGGCTGCGTCGGAGAATGCGTACACCAGACGGTTTTGGTGCACTCCCACCAATACTTTCGCCCCCTCTTTACTGGCAATCTTTTCGTACCACTCTTCCGCATGGATATCATAGGACGGATTGACGTTTCCCTCTGTGCAGTAGTAAAACATGCTGTTGTTCCTCGGAAATATGGCGATAGTCTCTATTCTGCCATCCAGGTAATAGCCGTCCTTGTAAAGCAGCTTGTCCACCTGTGCCTTGTCGCGGTATCCTTCGAGAGGTGAACTCTGTTCCTCATAGCTTTTCTGCAGAATGTCTATGAGCTCTTCATTCATTAGCAGGGAATCGGAAATCTTGAAGATTGAATTGAAAAAGTTATCAACGCTGTAAATAATCTGGCTGTTATTCTGCAGCTCCTGCTGCTGCACGTTGCTCAAAAGGACCCCGCTGAAATACTGATAATAAAAGCCTCCCAGTACCACCGCGGGGATCACCGCAATTATGAGCATAGACAATGTCAGCTTTTTTCTCAACGACATATCGTTTTCCTTTCTCGAAAGACTATCGTCCTATGGCAGCACCGCACAATTGCTGAGGCAAGCGCTGTCGAATCACCCATCAGGCAGGA
>OGQL01000215.1_pt1 | contig 49757 bp, 46 predicted proteins | sample 1553211 | NCBI WGS metagenome assembly OGQL01 (sample SAMEA2579942, study PRJEB22360) | human gut metagenome
GGTGAAGTCGTAACAAGGTAGCCGTAGGGGAACCTGCGGCTGGATCACCTCCTTTCAAAGACAAAGAGCGGTATTACCGTCTACGTATCTTTTTATATGTGGTGGCAAAGTCATGAAGCATGGGTTTGTAGCTCAGGTGGTTAGAGCGCACGCCTGATAAGCGTGAGGTCGGAAGTTCAAGTCTTCCCAGACCCACCAACTTTAATCGGGGGTATAGCTCAGCTGGGAGAGCACCTGCTTTGCAAGCAGGGGGTCAGGAGTTCGAACCTCCTTACCTCCACCAAGAAGAGATAGTTATAAAGAACATCGTAAATAGGAAAAAGCAACGAATTAGAGTAAAATCTAAGGAGTAAGAAAACTAAGTATAATTACACCTTTTATAAAATGATTTATAAAAACGGGTAATTTTGCTGAGGCATAGATGATCCTGGAGTGTCTGAAGAGATTTGGACAGGAAGGAGATTATTTATGCGTAAAAAATCAAGCGATAGGTAAGGGCATTTGGTGAATGCCTTGGCACTCAGAGGCGAAGAAGGACGTAGTACACTGCGAAAAGATACGGGGAGTTGTGAACAAGCATTGATCCGTATATGTCCGAATGGGGAAACCCACAGAGCAATCTGTATTGCAACAGGAATACATACTGTTGCAAAGCGAACGCAGGGAACTGAAACATCTAAGTACCTGCAGGAAAGGAAATCAACCGAGACTCCGAAAGTAGTGGCGAGCGAAATCGGACCAGCCGACGGATATTGATGTAAGAATTAGAACAGCGTGGGAAAGCTGACCTAAGAAGGTGATAGTCCTGTATAAGTAGAAAGCATTAATATTCTTGAGTAGGGCGGAGCACGAGAAATTCTGTCTGAAAATGGGGAGACCACTCTCCAAGGCTAAGTACTACTGAGTGACCGATAGTGAACAAGTACCGTGAGGGAAAGGTGAAAAGCACCCCAATAAGGGGAGTGAAATAGACCCTGAAACCGGATGCCTACAAGCAGTCGGAGGAGCAATAAGCTCTGACGGCGTACCTTTTGTATAATGGGTCAGCGAGTTAGTTTATGTAGCAAGCTTAAGCCGATAGGTGTAGGCGTAGCGAAAGCGAGTTTTAATAGAGCGATAAGTTACATGAATTAGACCCGAAACCGAGTGATCTAGCCATGAGCAGGTTGAAGGTTGGGTAACACCAACTGGAGGACCGAACCCACTTCTGTTGAAAAAGAAGGGGATGACTTGTGGCTAGGGGTGAAAGGCCAATCAAACTCGGAAATAGCTGGTTCTCCGCGAAAACTATTTAGGTAGTGCGGCAGGCGAATACCTTGAGGGGTAGAGCACTGGAAGATCTAAGGGGGAGCGATCCTTACTAAAATCTACCAAACTCCGAATACTCAAGAGTAATACTTGCCAGACAGACAGTAGGTGCTAAGGTCTATTGTCGAGAGGGAAAGAGCCCAGACCGTCAACTAAGGTCCCAAAATTATGGCTAAGTGGTAAAGGAAGTGAATTGTCCAAAACAGTCAGGAGGTTGGCTTAGAAGCAGCCATCCTTTAAAGAAAGCGTAATAGCTCACTGATCTAACAGACGATTTGCGCCGAAGATGTAACGGGGCTAAAGCCATATACCGAAGTTACGGGATTATGATTTATCATAATCGGTAGCGGAGCGTTCTGTAGGCCTGTGAAGGTCAACTGTAAAGTTGGCTGGAGGTATCAGAAGTGAGAATGCTGACATGAGTAGCGAAAAGGAGTGTGAGAGACACTCCCGCTGAAAGTCCAAGGTTTCCTGCGTAAAGCTAATCTGCGCAGGGTTAGTCGGCCCCTAAGGCGAGGCAGAGATGCGTAGTCGATGGGAATCTGGTTAATATTCCAGAACCGGTTAGGAAGTGACGGATTAAGTAAATTGTATGTTCTTATTGGATTGAACGTGCAGTGAATTAGTCCCGGGAAATAGCCCTAACATAGACCGTACCCGAAACCGACACAGGTGGACAGGTAGAGTATACCAAAGCGCTTGAGAGAACTATGTTGAAGGAACTAGGCAAAATACTTGCGTAACTTCGGGATAAGCAAGCCCCATTTTAGGGCAACCTAAGGTGGGGGGCACATACTAGGGAGTAGCGACTGTTTACTAAAAACACAGGACTCTGCTAAATTGAAAGATGAAGTATAGGGTCTGACGCCTGCCCGGTGCTGGAAGGTTAAGGAGAGATGTGCAAGCATCGAACTGAAGCCCCAGTAAACGGCGGCCGTAACTATAACGGTCCTAAGGTAGCGAAATTCCTTGTCGGGTAAGTTCCGACCTGCACGAATGGCGTAACGACTTCTCCGCTGTCTCCAACATAGACTCAGCGAAATTGAATTCTGAGTTAAGATGCTCAGTACCCGCGGTTAGACGGAAAGACCCCGTGAACCTTTACTATAGCTTTGCAGTGGTATTAGGTGACAAATGTGTAGGATAGGTGGGATGCTATGAAGCTGAGACGCCAGTTTCAGTGGAGCAGACGTTGAAATACCACCCTTTTGTTATTTGATATCTAACCTGCTCCCGTAAACCGGGAGAGGGACCCTGCATGGTGGGTAGTTTGACTGGGGCGGTCGCCTCCCAAAGAGTAACGGAGGCGCGCAAAGGTTGGCTCAGACTGGTCGGAAATCAGTCGTCGAGTGCAATGGCAAAAGCCAGCCTGACTGCGAGAGAGACATTTCGAGCAGAGACGAAAGTCGGTCATAGTGATCCGGTGGTTCCGAGTGGAAGGGCCATCGCTCAACGGATAAAAGGTACTCCGGGGATAACAGGCTGATTCCGCCCAAGAGTTCACATCGACGGCGGAGTTTGGCACCTCGATGTCGGCTCATCACATCCTGGGGCTGGAGAAGGTCCCAAGGGTTCGGCTGTTCGCCGATTAAAGTGGTACGCGAGCTGGGTTTAGAACGTCGTGAGACAGTTCGGTCCCTATCTGCCGTGGGTGTAGGATACTTGAAAGGATTTGTCTTTAGTACGAGAGGACCGAGATGAACATACCTCTGGTGTACCAGTTGTTCTGCCAAGAGCAACGCTGGGTAGCTAAGTGTGGACGGGATAACCGCTGAATGCATCTAAGCGGGAAACCCACCTTGAAACTAGGTATCCCCATTAAGACCGTGGTAGACCACCACGTCGATAGGTCAGGTGTGTAAGCACAGTAATGTGTTTAGCTAACTGATACTAATAGTCTGATTGGCTTGATTTTTACGCATAAATAATCTTCTTCTCGATTTTACTCAATTCTTGCCGGAAGTGTTTAGATGATCTGGTGGTTATAGCGAAGGTGTCCCACCCGATCCCATTCCGAACTCGGACGTTAAACCCTTTTGCGCCCATGGTACTTTGTCTTAAGACACGGGAGAGTAGGTCGCTGCCAGATCTTCTAAATTCTTCCTCTTTTCCTTTTTTATGATGTGTTTTTTTAGGGATCCTAATTTGTAGGATCCCTTTCTTTTTATGGGAGAAAATATTTTTCTAAAATGAAATAATACAATGCCATGTATGGGTAAATGAAGCAGGATTTTAAAAATCCTGCTTTTCTTTTGTCTGAAATATACTATATTGGAAGAAACGGCAATTAGAGGAGAAATGTGATGAAAATTGGCATAATCGGAGATGGGCAGGTCGGCAGTACCACGGCTTATACTCTGGCCCGTGAAGGTATTGCACGCGATATTGTTTTGATTGATATCAATACATCCAAGGCCGAGGCTGATGCTCTGGACTTGATTCATTCTACGGTTTTTAAACATGATTGTAATGTTATTGCCGGTGATTATCGGGATTTGGATGGCGCTGGTATTGTAATTATTACTGCCGACGGTGCGCCGTTGTTTAATGCGTCGCGCTTGGAACTTGTCGGCGGCAATACCAAAATGTTTAAGGATATGATTCCGCAAATAGCCGAATATGCACCGGATGCCATCATCATCGTAACTACCAATCCCGTTGATATTATGACCTATGTTGCACTTCAGCTTTCCGGTTTTCCTGCATCACATGTAATAGGTTCCGGAACGGTTTTGGATACGGCGCGTTTTAAATCCATATTAAGCGAAGCGATAGGAATTTCGCCCCGCTCGGTTCATGCCTATGTTATGGGCGAACATGGCGATTCGGCATTAATATCTTGGGCAACCGCCCGTGTCGGGGCGCTGGGCGTTGAAGATTTTGCCGCCCAAATCGGACGGCCGCTTGATACTGACCGGAAACGGTCGGTCAGTACGGAAGTTGTTCAGGTGCCTTATAAGATTTTTCATGGCAAAAAGGCAACCAGTTATGGCATTGCCTCTTCTCTGGCTGCAATTTGCCAGGCGATTGTTTTCGATGAAAAAAAGGTTCTGACCGTCAGTTCTTTCCATAGAGATGTTGCCGGCATCAAAAATGTTTGCCTGTCGCTGCCATCGATTATTGGCCGCCACGGCGTTGAACAAACCACTATGCCGCCGCTTCCCGAGATTGAGAATGCCAAACTCCGCCAAAGCGCCGAAGTGATTGCGGAAGTTCAGAAAAAAGCCATGGAACTTCTCGGATAGAATGTTTATCTGCTTTGTTCATGCTTTTTTGATAACAAGGCTTGAGGTAAATCCATAGATTTTTTTGGTGCCAATGATTTGGGGGCTTTTTTTCTGCCGCTTAAAATTTTTACCAGATTAATAGCATCTTTCTTTTGCGATCCCGGAAGGCGGCGGCTGATTTCTTGCCCTTCTTCTAAAGACAAGCCGGTGTAGAGTTTTGTTATATCGTTAGCTTCTTTTTTCATTTCCGGAGAGAGCTCTATAATTTCTTCTGGAAGATATTGTGAAAATTTTCCGGGAGCAATATGCATTTTTTTCAGAACTTCGTTTTCGCCCAAATTGTCAAACATCAGATTAATTCTTTTCTTGAATTCTTTGTTGTCGCCGATAGCCAAACTTCCGACATCATTACCGGTGCTTTTAGCAATCATAAAGTTGGTAATTTGAGACTCATATACTTCCTGATTGTCTTTTTTCCATTGATCAATGGTTCCCTTTAGCATTAACTGACGCGCTTTTTCTGAATCCGGATTCAATCCCTTTTGTAGTGCATCTCTATAATAATTGAAATTTAAACCTGTATGATTGTCAAAAGTTTTTAGCGCTTCGCTTTGTGGTATTCCTGCGGCTAATTTGTTTTCATAAATGTTATTTAACACCAAGCCCCCGGCTAAGTTGGCAGAAATCTCGTCATATTGATTCAATTGCCCATATTGTTCGGGCGTCATCCCGGGAGCATATATATTGTGTTTGTCATTATTTTTATGCTGAAATTCATGTGCGGCAGTATTAAAGAATTGCGGGCTCTCAAGAGAGTTTTGTAACGCTGCTTTATGCAGCATCCTGCTGGCCTCCTGCAATTCTTCGTCAGAGGCATTTTCACCGTATTTTTGTTTCAGATATTCCAAAGTTGCCTCTTCGTCTTCTTGAATTTGAAAAAACGCAATGTTAACACTCTTTTCTTGATCTTTGTAATACCCCCCTAATACAGGAACATCTGATGTATAAAAATTGGCAGAAAATTCTTTGTCTTTAAAGGCTTCTTTTTGTTTTTCCTTGTATTCTTTGCTCAGCTTTCGGACATCTTCAACTTTACAGCCCCATATTTCTTCGCCATTTATTAAATAAGTTGTATCCTGACGGCCGTCTTCTGTTGTAATTCGTTGTTCAAGGTTAAAACTTTTTTCCGTCAAAGAGATTTTTTCAGACCGAGCCGATTTTATGTTTTCGGTTTTTTCTTTTTCTGCATCTGGAGTATTTTCGCGAGGCTGCGCATAAGACAAATGCGACATCATTGACAAAGCCAGCATTGCTTTTGTGACCTTTCCGGTCATATGTTTTTCAAAATCCTTTTTAGACATTGCATGGCCTTTTTTCTAGACATTAAGTAAATTATATCATAGAAATCAGGCAAAAACAATCCCCCTCCGCAGACAGAAGGGGATTGTCATCTTAAGCGGCTATTGAACTTTATTTTTTTCCAATCTCTGAAAAAACGAATATCTCTCATATTCATCTTCTATCGGATCTCGCTCACTATGCTGTTGGGCAAGTTCTTTTTTGTATTTTTCTGCCGAGATAACATATCGGGCACGGGCTTCATCAATTTGTGTAATTTCTTTCCAGTTTTTCCAGCCGGTTATATTATTTTGATGCCTGCCTGTCAAAAAATCCCTCCCTGTCTGAGGCCGGGAGGGAAGCGGGAATCAGGCTTCCCAACTCTTGGAGAATTCATCGTCCTTAAACAGGGCGGCAATGCCGGTAATTTGTTTCAGCCGCAGCAGTTCGTCGGCCGACATGCCGATATTGCGGCAAATCCAGGCGTCACTTTTACCCATCTCCAGCAATTCGGCGACAATATTGCTCATCAGATCCACACTATGGCTGCCGCGTGCCCGGTTATGGCGGATTGTCGAGGCCATTCGTTCGCCTAAATCCTTGTCGATAACGACAACCGGCAACATGCCGCGCTCCCGGGTATAAATCCGTTTACTGGTCTTCATGACGCTGTATCGGTGGAATCCGTCCACGACGATATATTCGTCGTTTTCATGATCATAATAACAAACAATCGGCTGAGTATAACCGTCTTCCCAAATTGAAAGTTCCAGAAGTTTCATCTCCGGCGGAGCAACCCGGTTGGGGTTATAGTCGTTGGCCTTGATTTTTTCAACCGGTATTGCCATAACGTTATAAACCGGACTGACATAAGGTCTCATCATTCTCTCCCTACAGATTACGATATTTTTCCATAAGTTCTTTTTGCCGGACAGATTGCCGGTGCGTTTGCGCAAACCCCATATATTTGCATAAATGGTCGTTTTTCAAAATACAGATGGCCATTCTTTTCCATGATGGAATGTCGATCGTTGATTTAATGTCGTCTGTATTGTCCGGCGTCCCCAAAAAACGGATTTGGTCTTTTTTGGGGTTATAACCGCTGGGGCCGTTGTGTTTGATCGGATAATTGCAGGCCTCCAGTTCCCTGAGCGCTTCTTCATTGACTACGCCGCCTTTTTTCCACCAGAAACGGATTGAAGTTGTAAACTTTTCAATATAGTTTCGTCGCATCGGCTCCGGCAGGGTCGCCAGTAAAAATTTAACATAGCTGCGCCAGGTATGCCCGGGGGGTAACGAAATTTCCCGAACGCCTAACGCTTTGGTCCGCCCGTAAATGGCACCGAAATTGGCTCCGTTAACCCGGCCCACAACCTTTGACCAGGTTTTGGGTTCCAGAACCCGATACAAATTCAGTCCCTCTTTGGCGCTCTCATGATACGGGCTGGCAACCCGCATCTGATGAATGGAAAGGCCGGCTTTGTAGAAAAGGTCGTAGATCTTGTTATAATCAAAGCCGAATTTGCCGTTGGCAATCCAAACGTCCTTGGTGGTCCAATCATACAGCGGATAAGCGTTGTATAAATTTTCGTTAACTTTGGTCGTCCACTTTTTGCCTTTGAGAATATCTTTGCGGATGTTGGCATAAGCCCGGTAACGGTTAAGGGATTCGTCGGCACGGATACCGAGCAGGCAAATAGATTTCCCTTCTTTCTGGCGGGCATACCATTCGCCGAATTCTAAGTACAGGTCTTCCTGAACCATTTTGTATTTATAAAAATCAAACGGATTGTTCTTCAGGTTGATAATATACGGAAAGTTCGGCATCGGCCTGACCCAGAGGTCTTTTTTGTCCGGATCCCACGGATACCAGTAGATCTGATAATTGCTTATGGCGCATCGCGACCCCATCGGAAGACAAACCCAAAACGGTTCAATGTCCCGGATGTTATTTTCAAACATCCGGTAGACAAAGTCCGTCGTCATCTGGTATTGCGCCTCAAAATCCTGATGAAAAACGCCGATTTTTTTTCGGATATTATGCTTCCGCTTATAGTCCAGAACCAGATTAAGCAGCAATCCGCTGTCTTTTCCGCCGGAAAACGAAACATAAATGTTGTCAAAGTTTTCAAAAATGAATTTGAGACGTTCTTGCGTTGCTTCATAAACGTTCTTATCCAGATAGTGCTTCATAAAGTTAGTAAGTCCTCCTTAGTAATATATTTGCAAACGTTGCTGAGAACGTTTTCCTTGCGGTCCAGACTGGTACGGATTAGGTTCTCCAAACCGGTCTGAACCCAAAAATTATAAATATTCACCTGATTGGTTTTTCCTTTTTTGTAAATGCAATCCAGACTTTGGATTTTGTCTTTGTAATCAAAGGTTTGCGAAAAAAAGATAATATTGTTGCAAAAAGGCAGGTGCAGGCCGAACCCGCCGGCTCCGTATGTGCTGAACATCACCGGAACATCTTTGGCAAAAGCATCGGCAATCTTGTTTTTGTTAACGTTTCCGGTCATCTCGACATATTTGAAGTCCAAAACCCGGCACTCTTTGAGAAAACGGATCTCATCAACGAATTTGATAAAGATAATTACTTTTTCGCCGCGTTTGATAATGTCTTTTACCAGATGAATCATCGCCAAAGTCTTTTGATAAGAAATGGTGTAAATATGCTGAAATTTCTGTACCACTTCCAAAAAAGCTATCTTTTCTTTGCTTTGCAAAAAGTCTTCTTTTTCCATTTGATAATATTCCGCTTCTTTGGCCGACAGATTAAAATTGTAATCATGACGCTTAATCGGGCAGTCAAAATCCAGATCGCACTCATAAATATACGGCCGCATCAGTTTAATCAGATGCTGTTCTTTTTCCGGACAGGACCATTTCCGCCTTGTCTTGTCCTGATCATATGAAACGTGCAAAAAATTATTGGCAAATTGGGATTCCGTCATATTCAGGATCGCTGGATTCATAAATTTAATCTGCGAATACAAATCAATCAGTCCCTGCGTTAAAGGCGTTCCGCTCAAAATCAGACGGTACTTAAACCTGTGTGCCAGCTCCAGAAGCCTTTGCGTTCTGCCGGCTTCCGTGTTCTTAATGGTAATGCTTTCGTCTACGACGCAAAAAGTTCTGAATCGATCCACCATGTTATACAAATCCAGATACTTCACATCTGAACCGGAAATCGATTCAATCGAGAAAAAATAAATTTTTCTCTCCAACCCCTTGGACCAACGGCGAATTTCGCTGCGATAGGTTTTGGTCGTCAAAAAGGCGGCCGGTGCAATCCAAACAATATATTCAACTTTGAATTGCTGAGACTTGACGAATTCTAAAGCGATTTCAATCTTTCTCGCCCCCATCTTCATAAACAAAGCTCCAGTTTTACAGTCACTTAGCTGATCAAATGCCCGCTGTCTGTTTATGCATAATTTCATTTTGTCCTCCTAAGATTGTTATTTTAAAATGCAATCTTAGGTTATAATAAAATTATACCAAAAACAATTTACGGTTTAATATAAGAACAGCGCTCATCTAAAATTAGATTCAAGATGCCGAATATTAAAAATCACTTTATTAGAATATAATGTAAAAAAAATATAGTAAAAACTCATCTCTTTTTTTTACCCAAATATTTGCATTTCTGCGGCAAATTTAATCTTTCGGGGAGGGGGGGGATACCATTTTGTCGCAAGTTTATGCTATTTATTCTCGCAAGAGTTGAGATGCAAATGAACGTTGTCGAAAATGAAAAAAATGCGATTCTTCCTGTTAATAATTTGACGGGAGCTCGGGATAAATAAAAAAACAGGTATCCGCAAAATTACGAATGCCTGTTGGGTTTTTTGTAAATAATACTCTGGCAGTAATCGAAGCTTCTGCAAAAGAAATCTTGTTGTCAAACTTATGCAGCAATGTTTCGCTGCCGTTATTCTGATCCGTTCTCTTCAGATAAGAAGCCGTCAGCCCGTCCGTCTTTCTGTCATGGCGGCACATCAAAACATACAAACTTCCCTTGTCGTGTTTCAGCGGAACCGGCAGCTTGTCAGTTTCTTCAAAACGAAATGCATTTTTAGGGCAGGAAAAGCTCTCGGTTCTGCCGACGATGCTGCCATAATATAAATCATTTTGCTTTATCCCGTAAAAACTGCCCAAAAACGAGTTGTCTTCCAAGCTGTAAAGGTTGTACAGCCAGATTTGATTTGACGACAGTATTGCCTGGTCCAAAGTGTGATAGGCGATGGCTATTCCCAATCCTTCCGTCAGGTCATCCGGGGAATAATCGGCGGCGCGTCGCTGCTTCGTGTCTTCCCGTGTTCGCAGCCTTTAAAATCAAAAAAACGCCGCAAGGGCGTTATTTTGATTTATGGTCGGAATGACTGGACTCGAACCAGCGACCTCTTCGTCCCGAACGAAGCGTTCTACCAGGCTGAACTACATTCCGTCACAAAGTGCCTACAAATTATCACGAAAAATTTATTTTGCAAGCAGAATTTAAAAATATTTTCTGCTGTTGGCAATCAGTTGATAATGCATGCTTTTCTGTCTGGAAAAAACAGGATGTCTTCCTGTTGCCAGATTGAAATTTTTACTTAATATTAAGAGAGTAGTGTTATAGGTTATAATAAAGGTTATATAAAAATTTCCGAATTTTTGAAAAAATGCTTGAAAAATAAAAACTATTGGCTATATTAAACAAAAATAGCTGTAATTGGCAAAATTATTTTTACCGTAAAGTAGCGTCAATTAACTCAAGGATGAAAAAATATGAAAAAATTACTGATCTTAACCGCCACAGTTGTTCTTTCGGCCTGTGCCTGCTTTAATTCTTCTGATGCGGAAGAAGCCGCGACAGAAACAACAACCGTTACGCAGACAACGACCCAGACTCAGCCGGCCCGCCAAGTTATCGTTGCTGAACAGCCGGTAGAAAATGTTCGCGTTGTCCGCCGCCGTGTTCGTGTCTATGATGACGGCTATGCCGCACCGCGTCGCGTCCGCCGCATTTACTACCGCGATTCGGCTCCGGTTGCCGCTTATCGCGAAGAAGCTCCGGTTTATCGCACCCGTCAGATTCAGGAAAATGTCTGTGACGAATATAATGAATACAACGATTCTCCGTGTCCGGCCAAAGTCCGCGTTACCCGCGAACCGGTTGAAATCGTTTATCGCAAAACCAAATACACCACCGTATATCAGCCGAAAACTTTTAAGGATGTCAGCTATGTCAGCGAACCTTATTCTGCCGGTTATGATAATACGGTAACGGTTTCGACATCTTCTGAAGTTGAAGAAGAGGATGATTATATCAAATAATGCTTCTCCTTTGGCATTAGGGCAGCTTTGGCTGCCCTTTTTTATGATTCGAACGTAACACTACCTGCGTTAGCAGGTAGATGTAGACATTCCAGCCCAGCCGTCAGGCTTGCGTAGCTGTTGGGCTGGGCGAACGTAGTTCGGAACAGTTAATACCACTTGCGTTAGCTAGTGGAAGTTTATCGTATATAAATATTGACATCTCCGTGATTGCTATTAACTATAGTATTAGTAAAACTTATGATGAGGATGTCTGACTATGAAAAAAGATGAAAAAAATTCTTCCCCGGCAAAGCTTTCTATCAGCGATAGCTTTACCGCCAAAATTATTGACCGTTTTCTGGATTATCTGAAAAAAGCGTCATGGAGCGGCCGTATTCTTAAAAGTGAAGCGCTTTGCGGGAGCGTTGGCCTCTATGGAATCTATTTTATCGGCGTAATGGGTTTTGTATTTGCACTTTGCCTGCCGTTGAAAATTCCCGGATTCGGATTTGTTCCGGCATTGCTGGCCGGAATTTGCGTTTTGTTGGCCGCGGTCTTTTTGAATTTTGCCGCTTATAAGATGCTGCCCAGTCTGAAGCTGCTGATTGACGGAACGCCGGTTCGTATTTCGTCTCCGGCATTCTTCACCGTCAGCGCTGTTTTTTCCGGTGTTGTCGGTTTGCTGGTCTTGGCATCGGCAACGGTTATTGCCATACAGAGAGGAAGTTTTGGCAGTTTCGTGTATGGGGTATTTGTCTTCATCTGCGCCGAATATGTAATGCTCTTGCTTTTAAATCCCTCCGTGCTGAAAGTGGAAGTCGTGCGCAATGTATCTGCCGGTGAGGAATTTATCGGCATCTTGTCGTTTTTTATGAAAGCCATGCTGAAGCTGGTTCCCCTGATTTTTGCCGTTGCTATGTTGTTTGGCGCTTATCGGATTGTTGCCATGATTTTTACGAGTTATGTAAATTTCCAACAGTTCTATGGCGACGTCCGGGTTCTGTATAATGCTTCAATGATGGCGTTGCTGCCTTTAAGCGGCTATTTGCTGTTCTTGTTCTATTACTTTGCAATAGATTTGGCTAAAGCGCTTCTGGATATTCCCGGAAAGCTGGACAAACTGAATAATTCCAAATAAAAAAAGAGCCTCCGTTAGGAGGCTCTTTCCGGATTTAAACGGCTCGGCCCAATTTGCGCAGCGTGTTTAAGACATTTTCCCGGTTGCGCTTCTTTATTGCCCGTATCGGCCTCCCCGCATAAACAGTCCAAGGCTCAAATTTAAAATTGGAAGGAACAAAGCTGAGAGCGCCGATGCTGACGCCTTCGGGAATGTGATTGTCAGGCATGATAACCGAGTTTGTTCCGATGCCGGTGTATTTTTCCATGGTCACGTTTCCCTGAATTTCTTTGACATTGGGTACCGAGTGGGTAATCAGCTCATTTACGTAATCATTGCTGCTCAGCCAAATGCGGACACCGGCCGCCAGGCTGGAGTAGCTGCCCATCTTGAATTTATACTTGCCGTTGCCGCCGGAAATATATGTTCCGGTAGCAATTTCACAGTCAGAACCGATTTCGCAGGCTGACGATATTCGGCAAAAGTCAGAAATGCGAACATTGTCTCCCACCTCCACTAAATCCGGTTTTTTGATAATAACATATTCACCCAGGGTAAAATTCTTTCCGCTTTTCATTCTGTTTCTCCCGATAAAATGCTGTCGGTATTCAGTCTGAAGGGGAAGAAAGGATTTTGCAAATCAAAAGAGATTTAAAAATGTTTCAACGCTGCCCGCTTTCGGATTTTATGCCCCGATAGGCAAACCATGAAGCCGCAGCGGCGCAGGCAACCATACATATTCCGGTTGACAACAAAATATTGCCCAGTCCAACCAAAGGGGAAACAATGCTGCCAAACAAAAATCCCAAAGCGCCCAAAATCGCCGACGCTGTTCCGGCGTTGGCACGGGCGGAATCCATTGCCAGGGCTGTGGCGACCGTAAAAGAAAGTCCCATCATGAAACATAGTGTAAACAGCAGCCCTTCAAAAATGACAATGGAAGCGTCCGCACTCAAGGTGATTAACAGAGCCAGACTGCACAGGCTCATGCCCAGGCAGCTGACTTTCAGGCAAAGCTGTTGGGAAACAAACTTGACCGAAACCCCGGAACCGAGGCCGATAGCAACGGCATTGGCTGCAAAAAACAGGCTGAAGGCAAAGGGGCTGTACCCGTAATGATTCTGAATGATAAACGGAGAGGCGGCTATGTAAGCAAACAAAATTGCCAAAGCAAAAGACACCTCCAAAGTGTAGAATAAATATTTTTTGTTTTGCATAACGGTTTTGAACAAGAGCAATGTTTGAGACAACGGCTCACGTGAGCGCCGCTGCAATGACAAACTTTCTTTGAACTGAAAACAGAAAAACAATAAGATGCACCCGATAATCAGCAAAATAACAAAAATACCGCGCCAGCCGATAAATCCTAAGACCGAACCGCCGTCAACCGGGGCGGCAATTGGGGCAATTCCGTTGATGGCGCCGACAATAGCCAAAGCTTTCGCCAGATTGCGGCTTTTAAACTTATCGGTTGCAATGGATCGGGCAATCACAATTCCGCCGGAAGCGGCAATTCCTTGCAAGAAGCGCAACAAAACAAATATCTGGATATTAGGAGCGAAAATACAGGCGGTTGTAGAAAAAATAAAAAACCCCATCGAAAAAATCAGAGGCCGGCGGCGGCCGATTTTATCGCTGAGCGGGCCGAATACCAACTGCCCGAAAGCCAGTCCCAGCATTGAAAACGTCAACCCCATCTGCACCATGGAAACGCTGGTGGCAAACTCTTTTGTCATAATCGGCAGCCCCGGCAGATACATATCGGTTACAAACGGGCCGAAAGCCGTTAACATGCCTAGAAATGTAAAAATGAAATTGCTGGAATTACGTCTTGCGGGCATCTCTTTCCCTCGGAATAAAAGAACAAACGCCCTCTTGTTTAATACAAAATAAAAGGAGGTCAAATAAAAAATTTTTTTAGTGGTACAAATTTGTATGAAAAAAACGGGATAACATATCAAATAACAAACGGGATGTAAGAAAAAAATACTCTCAATTTGTTAAATGTAACATTTGCTAATGGTATGATACATTGTATGAGATCACTAATAGAAAACAATAAAACCGGAAATTTAGAATACTATAGGCAAAAGCTTAGAGGTAGCGATAGTTTTTAATTTAATAGTTACAAAGCAAGTCATTATAGAAGAATGGGAAAAGATATATATTCAAAATTTTTCTCTTAGTGCTGTAGCCCCAATATAGCCCTGAAATAAAACAGTAAAATGACGGATAAAACAAAAGGCTCTGCAATTTCTTGCAAAAGCCTTTACCACTGGTTGCGGGGGCAGGATTTGAACCTACGACCTTCAGGTTATGAGTGCATTATTTTATAAATAACTTACCATCATTAAACATCAGTAAAACTGAATAAATATATTGATTTTGCTTATTTTTTACTGTAAATTATATTTCAAAATGTAATCTACAATCACTTTTTTTATCATGAAAAAGTGGCACAGGAGTGGCACAAAAATGAGCGAAAAATTTTTTCCATCAAAATATAAAGGTGTTCGCTATCGGGAACACGCAACAAGAAAAAACGGAATTCGAAAAGACCGTTACTTTATAATCCGCTATAAATTAGATGGAAAAACCAAAAGCGAAGGTTTTGGTTGGGAAAGCGAAGGATATACTGAACTAAAAGCATTTGAAGCTGTTTGTGCTATAAAACAAAACATAAAAAATGGTATAGGATACAGAAGTTTAAAAGAAAAATATGAACTCGCAAATCTAGAGCGAAAAGCAAAAGAAGCCGAAGAAGCAGCAGAAAAAGAAAGAAACATCACTTTTTCTGAGTTATGGAATAATATTTATGAGCCAATTTACTTATCAAAAAAAATACAGAAAACCCAGATTAATGAAAAGTCTTTATATAAAAAATATATTTTCCCTAAAATCGGTACTCTAAAAATATACGAGATTACTCCTGCAGACATTGAGAGACTAAAAGATTATCTATTTTCTCCTGCTTTAAGAGCAAATGGAGAAGAAAAATGCCTAGCCCCGGCTACAGTTAATCATATTTTAGACGTGATACGGCAAGTATTTAATAGCGGTATAAATGCCGGGAAATTTCTAAATACAAATCCAGCCTCTAAAGTCAAAAGAATAAAAAAAGATAATCGTCGTATTCGCTTTTTAAGCAAAGAAGAAATAAAAGAACTCTTAGACACCCTTTCACTAATGACAGGATCTCCTTTGCATGATATATGCTTACTTTCTTTAGATACAGGATTAAGAGCAAATGAGATTTTCTCTTTAGAATGGATGGATGTTAATTTTAAAATCAAAACCCTATCCATAAGAGACCCTAAAGGTATCATTAATAGATATGCCAATATGACCAATAAAGTATATGAAATGCTTATCCAGCGAAAAAATATGGCTTCTATATCTCCCTATGTTTTCACAAATACAAAAGGAGAAAAAATAAAAGAAATTTCAAACCAATTTGACAGGGTGGTTGCAAAGCTGGGTTTTAATGATAACATTACAGACGTACGGAATAAAGTTGTATTCCATACTTTAAGGCATACATTTGCCAGCAGGTTAGCTATGGGTGGGGTTGATGTTTATACAATAAAAGAACTAATGGGGCATTCTGACATAAAAATGACGATGAGATATATGCACTTAGCTCCCAATAAGTTTCAAGAAGCCATATCAGTGATTGAGGCAAACTGATTTTATGTATCATTTACAGCTAAATATCCTAAATATTATAAATATTAAAAAAAATCCTTTTAAGATTCGCAAAAGTATCTTATAAAATATCCGTCAGATTTTGTCGGTAATGTATTATATAGTCAAAAAAACAAATGCCAGTGCTTACCTTACAAATTTTCTCCTCTGGCAGTTGTTACATCACAGAAGCCCCAATTTATATTGGGGCTTCACTTATTTCTGGAGGGAATAATGATAAAACAGATAATAAAAGAACTTAATGACAATTTCAGAAAAAGCTTTTTAGGCGGGCACGTAATAATCTCTCAAAAAGTTCAAATGTTGCCTGCCAAATCAAGAAAAGAATTATTTGAACATATTAAACAATTTAATAACTTTACTAAAGAAAATGACCCTTACGGTGAGCATGATTTTGGAAGTATTAAATTTCAAAATAACGTTTATTTTTGGAAAATAGATTATTATGACACTAATTTTTTATACCACAGTCCTAACCCAAGCAATGCTTCTGTTACCAATAGAGTCTTAACAATTATGCAGGCTGATGAATATTGATTATAAACATCAGAATGATTCTAGTGCGACAAAAAATGACGTGGTGCTGCTTTATAATAAAAAGTATCAAAGCAACAAGGGGAACTTTAATGGAAAAATATGAACAATATAAAATGCTTTATTATTTGAGCAATGCTTTACAAAACAGATGCTTTTTTAAAGAACATTTAGAGGATATTTACGAGTGGCATGATGACTACGGAAAAAATATAGTGGATTACACCTGGACACCCATAGCTGAAACAAAGAGATTTACAGATTTTAAGGATATTGTTCGTACTCAAAAAGCCAAAGCCTATAAACGTGGAGAAGAGTTTGTTCAGGAACTTGAGAAAAAAATAAAATCTTTAAAAAATAGCTCATTATCAATTATGGAAAAGCGTATCCGATTCGTATCCGAGCTTTTAGGTCTATCGGAGTGTGAACAAGAATTGTATGGGCTTTTATCCCGTATCAAATTAGATGATAATTTTGAAGATTTTAATCGTGACGTTTGCGGAAGAAATAATAAATTAAAATACAATGCATCGTTTTTATTAGCTACAAAACAGCATAAAATTGAAAAACTACTGGAGAAAGACGCTTCTTTAATCAGGCTCGGCTTAGTCGAAAATGATTATGGAGATGTTTGTGCCTCAGATTTAACGCTTAAAATTCTTTCGCAACACATTGAAAATGTTACAGATATAAAAAATATAATATTAGGAAATCCTTGCAAAGCAAATTTACAATGGAACGACTTCTCATATTTAAAGGAAAAGGACTTTTGCGCCAGAATTCTACAAAAATCTGTTAAAAATAAAGAAAAAGGGATAAATTTGCTTTTCTACGGAGAACCCGGAACAGGAAAAACCGAATTTGCTAAAATCTTGGCCGAAAAAATAAAAGCAGAATTGTATGCGGTAGGTGAAAAATTTGAAGACCGTGACCGCAAAGAAAATTTAAATCTCGCTTATTCAATTCTCTCTAAGGATAATTGTGCTTGTTTACTAATTGATGAAGCAGATGACTTTTTGGGGCAAGAATATTTTGGCTTCATTAAGAAAAAAGATGATAATAAACTTTACATTAACCGCTTGCTTGAAAATAATCAGACCCCGACAATTTGGATAATTAATTCTATTGAAAATATTGATAAAGCCTATCTGAGGCGTTTTACTTATGCCCTCAATTTCAGCAAGCCCAATTTAAAAATCAGAACAGAAATGTGGCAAAAAAGCTTAAAGGCCCATAACCTGCCGTCTGATAAAAAAACGGCTGAAGAATTTGCTGTCCAATATAAACTATCACCCTCGTTTATAACCTCGGCAGTCAGAACGGCTCAACTTGCCAATGGAGGCCTGGCAGAAGTAAAACAAAGTCTTAACGCCTTAGAAAAAGCCTATAATAATGGCCGGTGTATTGCGCCAAAAAGAAATGCCTCAACAAAATTTAACCCCAAATTATTAAACACCGATACAGATTTAACCCTTTTATCGGAACGGATTAAGCAATTGCCTCAACGCAATTTTTCCTTATGTTTATATGGTGCGTCCGGAACCGGAAAATCAGCGTTTGGTGAATATTTGGGCAACGAATTGGCTATGCCGATTATTAAGAAAAAATGCTCAGACTTGTTGTCTATGTGGGTGGGTGGAACCGAACAAAATATTGCGGCGGCTTTTGAAGAAGGTAAAGAAAATCAGGCGGTTTTAATCTTTGATGAGGCCGACAGCTTTTTACAGAACAGAAACAACGCTGTCCGGTCATGGGAAGTTACTCAGGTAAATGAAATGCTGACACAAATGGAAAATTATCCCTATCCATTCATTTGCACCACAAATTTGATGGATAGCTTAGACAAAGCCAGTCTGCGGCGTTTCACCTTTAAGGTGGCTTATGATTATATGACACCAGAGCAATCCAGCCTAGCCTTTAAGCATTTCTTTAATCATTCAGATATAGACTTATCACATCTAAATTCTTTAGCCCCCGGCGATTTTGTTGTTGTCAAACAGAAAGCTGAGATTTTAGGATTTATGAATAACAAGGAAGAACTGATAAGAATGCTGGAGCAAGAACAGCAAAACAAAGCTCCTATTCAACGCAAAATTGGCTTTTTATAAAAGGGAAGACATGATGGTAGGTTGTGAAAAATGTGCTAATCTTACCCCTAAAGTTACTCAAAATATTATCTCCACATGGGGCAATAGCAACTACTATCAGATACCGGCAGATGCTTTTGATTGCGTAAAATCTTTCTATTACCGGAAAGATACCGTTCAAAAATTTATTGATAATCATGTGGAAATGTTGAATCAATATGCTGCTCAGAAAGTTGATTTTGATATCTTAGAGCAACATCCTGTTTTGGGCGTTTGTCACTCCGGTCATGCTTATTTTGAAAAGCCTTTGTATCGCCATGTTTCATTAACAGAACCCCAATTTACCAAAGCTTTGGCACAATTTTTTAATGAAGAGCAAAATCAAAAAATATGTCGAGCTTTTGTGCAAGCAATTTTTGAAACGTTACATAAGCAAAGAATTATTAATAAAACAATCAAATGTGCTTGTGAAATACAAACTCAAGATGTAAGAAACCCAAAAGCAAAGCGCAAAAGAATAGATAATATCTTTATTTGGGATAACGAAATGCTTTGTTTAGAGATAAAATTTGATGCGCAACTTACCAATCTTTTGGAAGTATATCAGGAAGAATGTCAAAAAATAGCAAAAAAAAATAAAATTACAAATATAGAATATGTTGTCATCAGCAAAATCTGTCTACAAAAAAATATTGATGAATATATTCAAACGCTTAACAGAAGACGTATGACACATAAGTTTGATAAATGGCAAAATATCTTATGGCGGGATGTGCTGAAAGAATGGGAAGAAATAATTATAAAACAAAATATTGATGAAGATTTGGATATGAAAAGATATAGAACATCATTATGGTATAAAATATTGAATAAGGAGTCTTAATAAATGGTAATTCAAGTTCCCGAAACGGTTCAAAAATATTGCTCAAGTAAGGAAGCTACCGAAGCGATTAACTTGATGTTAGAAGAAAGCTTTATAGGAAAATCGCTGGAAGAAAAAGAACAATATTATAAAGCTAATTTGTTTATTCAGCATTTTCTATACGATATGTGGCATTTCCGGTATAAGCTTTTTCAAGAAATATGGTTAAAAATCTTGGAAAAAAATAAAAATTTTAAGATGATTGATACAGATTTTTGTGAACTGGAAGATTATTACTATATATTTGCAATAACTTGTGACATTAATGATCAAAAATACCACATAGGCATAATTGGTTTTGATGGAAAAGAAGACCAATTGTCTATTATTGCTACACAAATTCTGCCGGATGAGAGTGATCAGAAATTAGGGGAGGATAAAGACCTTAAAGCATATAAATTGCAAAACGAAAAATTTAATGATAGTGATGAATATTATACACGAGGCAGAGAGATTCTATTAAAAGGTAAGACCGAAATCACCGATGAGGAAATTAATCAACTTCAAGAAGACGCGCAAAATATTTTGAAATTTATTAATCTATCTACACGTGGAGAAAATTCATTATGACCGATAATACAATATCCCTAAATGAAATTAACGACTTACAAACTATTGCCGACACAGTTAAACAATGGCTTGATAAAGATAAGGGGTGGAAAGAAAGATTTGCCGGTTATACCCAAGAAATTAGCGTTAAGGAAGACGAAATAACAAAAGTTAAAAGTGCCTTTCACAAATCCCCTAATCTTAACCTTTATACCTGTATCGGCGATATTATCAGTAATAAAGGCTTTAATCTCCGTTACAAAGGTCAAAGTGTCGCTTATCTGAAAGAAAAAAATAGTGTTTTAACCTTATTGAGTAATAAAAATCTGGACAAGAACAATAAAGATTATTTTGGTTGGACGGATTCTCTTAATTGTGCATGGGATTCGCCAGAGGCAACAAAATTCAGAAAGCATTTTAGCGGAAATGTAGAAAAGAAAGGTCATGTCGAACATCTTTATGAAAGTATGTTGATTGAAGAATTTGCTAAAAAAAGTTCAAAAGACAAAGAACTTTGCAATATTCAACCGGTTAGGATATATAATCAATTTGCTTTTCAAATGACAACAACGTTATCCGGCTCGGGCAAAACAATTAAAATGTCTCAAACAGCTCGTGCCGGAGGAATTGATATTTTGGCTCGTGTAAAACATGGCGCAAACACCAATTTGTGTGTCATTGAGTTGAAGAAAGATGCCCTCAATTCAGAACAACAGGCTCATATCATCAGGGGACAGGGGCTTGGTTATGCTGTCTTTTTGCGCGAATTATTGCGTTCAGAATCTGGTCAGGAGTGGTATAAAATATTTGGTTACTCTGGAAACATTCCGGATAAATTGACTATTGATGTTTGTATCGCTGCTCCGGTCGGTAAATATGGTATTATCAAAGAACCGGCTTATGTTTCTCTCGGTCAGGATATGCTGCGGTTCAAATATCTTACTTTTGAAACCGATAATAAAAACATAAAGTCGATTAAAACTGATTTATTTGATTAACACATCAAAAACATCACCGTCATTTAAGCAGATGACATTATCAAACATCTGCTTAAACTCTTGCGGATAAAAAGTGTGAATGGGGATAATCACTTTAGGACAAAGACCGACAACCATCTTTGTTAAGGTCGGAATATCTGCGTGTCCAGAAGTATGAATATCCGCCATTTGCACCTTATTACCTGCCAAATAATCAAACCAGTCCTGATATTTTTCTTTATATCCGCTCCACATCGAATAAACATAAGTTGTGTCAGCGTTAATGACATCAGCTTTTTTGAGTTGTTGACTGATTTTTGAATCTAATAACACCACATATTTTTGTGAGTTTTGCATGAGTCCATCAATACCGATTTCATGTCTGCATTTCGGTGTGGATGAAAATTTATGAACATCTTTCCAAGTAAAATTAGGCAAATGCGGATTCCCTGTCCCTTGCATAATATGTCCGGCATAACCGGATAAGACAAGATGCCTTCTGTTCTTTTTGGCCGCACGGTATATGGTAACGATGCGGTCTATATTTTGAGCCGAGGCTTGTACCAAAGCTAAACCGTTACTGTCTTTCCAAAGATTACAGAACTTATCTTCTAAATCTTCTTCATATTCATAATGTCCGGAATTTTCCCTCCCCAGACAAGAGCCTTCAATCAGTAAAACATCAATATTTTCTGGTTTGTTTTTCAAAAATTTATAAAATAATTTCCTTTTGCGTCCATGTGCCCGAAAATCACCACTGTAAAAAATTTTTTGTGTGTCAGCTTCCACTAAAAAGCCATAAGCACCGTATGCCGAATGGTCACACAAATAAGGCGTAATAGTAAAATCCCCGATTATAAATTTTTTCTCATTTTCAAAGTAAGTAGAATTTTCAAATTCAAAAGCTTCCGGAAGATGATGCTCTTTAGCAATTTTCATCATACAGGCAGCTTCTTTGCTTAAATAAACGGGAATGGATTTGTCAATATATTTTCCAAGCCCGTAATGGTCTTGATGAGCGTGAGAAATAAGCAGAGCCGCTAAATCATCGGTTTTATGTTGCAGCCCTTTTATTTGGGGCAATAATTCAGGTGTGTTTTGTTCCACATCTAAAGGCAGCCCCAAATCAATTACGATTCTTTGCCCACTGTCAGCAGTTATCTCTACGGCAGAACCACCAATTTCTTTTGCCCCTCTTTTGATTGATATTTTCATTACAACCTCATTTTTTTATAGTCTTATATAATCATAATAATATTTGCATGCGACAAAATATGTCATATATATAAAACTATAAAGTACTATGCTATTTTGTTTCAGGTTTTACAACTTTGACATCATCACCCCAAGTGTAAAGGAACCAATCCATTTCTAATTTTCCTCCGGCTCGGAATTTGACCGTCAAACTACCATCAGAATTTTCTATCAATGTTTGTGTCGGATGAAAAACAAAATTTTTAGCTTCCTCTGCAACTTTCGGGCTAAAAAGCCATTCTACATCAAACGGTTCTTCATGCCAGGCACCAAAAGATTCTTGCGCATATGCTTCAAGATTAAAATCATCAGTAATAAAAGTTTCAGGTAAAATATCTGCTTCCAAAATATGTGATAAAGAAAAATTATGCGCTTTTCCAGAATCCCAACCATCACTATGCTTAGCCACCAAATAATGAGCTCTTTGTCCATATAAAAAACCGTATGGAATCAATTTGTAGTCAAAAATTCTGCCGTCCATCTTGCTCTTATATTTCAATTTAACCTGATGACAGCTTAAAATTGCTTGACGAATTTTATCTATAATTTGAGTATCTACTCTTATTTTGGGACCGGGACGTAAAACCAATCCTTCCGCTTTTATTAATTCTTCGGCATCAACTTCAATTCTGCGCTTTTGTTCCGGCTTCATCAAGTTTTTTAATTTAAGCTCAACTTTTCCTAATAAAGCCGCTTTATCATCCAGACTATTCTGCTTAAGATAGCTTATTGCTGTTTGCAAGGCAGAAATTTCTTCTGGAGAAAAAGCGATTAAAGAATTTAATATCCGCTGAGGAATACGCCAACGCTTGATTTTTTCTCCTGTCGGAACTTCTTCCATTTGAGGAAAATAGATAAATAAAGCATCCCGCATTCTTTCTGCGGTGCGGCGGGAAACATTAAAATCACGGCAAATATCGGTAAGTGAAATTCCGTCCGAACTTTCCTGCATTTTCATTGCCAGATCAAACAAGTCTAACATCTTGCCGTAATTCATAAGCCGTATTCCCTTATTTTTTCGAGAGTTTTACTTTTATCATTAAAAGTTTAAAATCATCTAAATAAACATTTAATTTAGATTCTCTCTTAAAAATTGGAATTAACGTATTGTTTTATTTGCCTCTATTTTTTTCTAAGTGCGCCAAAATCTGTAGAAAACGAATAACTGGTGAAGCGTAATCTTTTTTACTTGTTGCTAAATATTCTTTTAGTTCATCTATTTTCTTTAAAAAATCATGTCCAGCAATCAATTCGACCTTTAATTTATCATCATTAGGTAGTGTAAATTTTTCTTTCTGTTTTTCTTTTAATATTGGACACCAAAACATATATTTAACGGTTTTAGATTCAAAATCTTTAAATTGTTCTTCAATATAGCGTTGATTTTTGGCGAATTTATTATTCGGATTTCCACAATCAAGTTTTGCCGGATACGTATCGTAAATTCCTTCCATCTGTGCGGAAACTTCACACACAAAAACTGTTCTGTCTTTCAAATTAATTCCGATGACATCGGCTTCTGACATTCCTTTTTGCTTATGTCCGTCTTCTGTCGCTACGGTAAATTTTTCATTATATTTGACAAAGTCACAACCCTCCATTATTTTTAAATACTCGCCGACAAATTCTTCAATTCCGTTAAGTGCCATTTCTTTTCTCCTGTAGTTAATGTTATGTTACCATAAATTCATACTGCGTCAGAATCTGACGTTGACGGTATAAAAAAGTCGCCAAGATGTGGCGACTGGGAGTTTGCAACTGCATAAAGACAGCATGATGCTTTTAGCAAAATGCTTGAACATAACATCATCTCCCAGTCACAAGACTAGGAGAAGTGTTTTTGGTGTCGGTCTGCCTTCTCTAATTCAGACCGCTTTATGAGGGATTGCAACGTCCCAGCTCAATTTGAGCCAACTTCATATTATCAATATTACATCAAATGTCAAAACTTAATAAACGAGATAGCCGGAATCATTTTGATGTTTCGTATATTTCAGGGCGGAAACAACGCCCTGAAACATCACAAACCCTCAAACTAACTCCACTACTCGTTTGTGTGCAATATGATTAAGTACAATAAGGTGTTGAAGCAACTCATTATCTAATATAAATTTTATAATGAGTCTTTATTTTTCAATGGTTTTCAGGCTTTCAGCCTGGACTTTTATTTTTTAGTCATTATATTTTATATTAAAAAATAGATAGTCTAATGGGTTAAAGGAAAAAATGAGTATTGGAAAACAAGCTAAAATATTAACGAATAAACAGCAGGAACTGCTCTTAACGTATCTTGACAATTCCAGATATCCTTTAAGAAATAAGGTTATGCTCTTGCTCAGCTTCAAAGCTGGGTTACGAGCAAAAGAAATAGCTGAGATAACTTGGTCGATGGTTTGCAATGCTGAGGGGAAAATAGGAACGGAAATAAATTTGACAAATAAAGCCTCAAAAGGCAAATATTCTGGACGTATTATTCCATTACAGAAACAATTAAAAAATTTTTTAGAAATGCTGTTACAGCAAAAGTCAAAAGATATAAACTTTTCTCTGGAACGACATATTATAGATAGTGAAAGGGGGTATAAAACCAGCTCACAGGCAATTGTAAATTGGTTTTATGCCCTCTACAAATCAGTCGGTATAGAAGGCTGTTCCTCACATAGCGGCAGAAGAACGTTTATAACGAATGCGGCAAAAAACATCAGCCTTGTTGGTGGCAGCATTAATGACGTAAGATTACTTGCCGGACATACTTCATTGGCAACAACACAACGATATATTGAATATAATACAAACGCACACAAACGAGTAGTGGAGTTGGTTTGAGGGTTTGTACTATATTGTAAATTATTTTTATTAGAAAATGAAAAGTCCGCACCAGATATACAAGTACGGACTCGTCTAAATAACCTAAATATTCTAAATTTTTATTTGTCTTCTTCATCCTTTTTAAGCAAATCTGGATGTACAAGGTATTTAAGCGTCTTATGTCCCATAGCTATCGGACGACTGATAATATTCCGTGAAATTAAATTTCGTAACATTTTATCAATTTTATCAACTTTGACTTTATCCTTAAAAGCATAGGTCAAATCTTTTTTGAAAAAACATCCCTGTTTCTGCAATAAAACCCATTCAATGATTTCTTCCATGATTTTATCATCTTCATCAAATCTTGCTTCATTATACGCTTTCAAGGCATGTTTCAATAAAAGCTTATACAATACAATAGCTTTTCTGACAGTATTATTCGAGATTATTTCCTCTGTTTGCCCTTCCGCTAAATGAAGCAACCCTGACAGCCGTCCAAGTTGTGCGGACATTTTACATGACCACGTTGCTATTTTGTGATACTTCCCATCGACAGCTAAATGCCGCTCTAAATGCTGAACAGATTTTACAATCGATTCATAACCATCCGAAGACAAAGACAATACCCGAGGAGTTTCACTCATTGGAATGTCAAGAAAGCCTTTAATAAATTTATTATATTCATCAATAATATCTTTTTGTATGGAAGCTCCGTTATGTGTTCTGTAACCAATATTGCTTTGAGGATACCACATCAAAAAACGTTCCAATAGGCCAAAACCTGAAAAAGATTTCTTGGCTGATATCTTATTTAAAACCGCTGGTTGGGCAAGAACGCAGAAAGTCAATAACGGTTCAATATTTATTTCGCATTCACGGCGTTTCATTGATATATTGCCCTTATCCCATCCTTTAAGCAAAACATCAATGTTGGCAATGTTGTTTGTGTAAAGACCGCCAAGGACATCAAAAATAGACCCTTCATCGGAAATAATCGCACATTGACCATTATGGTCATTTAAGAATGCCAATAAAGACTCAGGTGTTGTGTCATTTAAGATAATTTTAGGCACAACATCAATTTTTTGAATACTGGCTTCCAATGTCATCATTTCATCAATGATTGCATCTGGATGCTGAGCTTGTTTGGCTTGTTTTCTTAAATCCGCTAATTTTTCTTGAATTAAAGAAGCCTCAAGTTCTTGTTTGCGAATTTTAGGCAACCAAATGTCTTTTTGAGATTTTTCCCACTCATATATTGGCCGACTTAATATAGAGAGCACCGGGCTTTTTCTTGTCCCCGGAGCAGAAAATGCCAAAAAATATAAATTGCAGGGAACTGAAAAAGTATCTGTCAACCGGACTTCAAATTTTCCTTGTACTGCAGCGGCCAAAATACCTAGTGCTGTCAAATAGACCATGCCGCATGAAACTTCAAGATGCTGGCAAATATTAGACACGACAGGCTGAAGCTTGCTAGGTATGGTGTCTTCCTCAATCTCAGGAGTTAAAATAGAGGTTGTTAATAGTGGAGGTTCCCACTCAATCTCACTTTCATCATAAATTTTAGAAAATTCATCATCGCCATTCTTCAAAAAGGAATAATTGCCCGGATTGGATAAGGCTTCCTTAAAAGCAGAATCAACCGTTTTTTTCGTTTCATCATCCGGAAGCCCGCAGATTTGCGCCGCTGTTGCCAATTGCTCTTTTACAACATTTTCCTGAAGATATCCACTATGGCACATTTGCGCCAATTTAAAAGCCCCCCGATAGAGGGTATCGTTCCGCTTTCCTTCCGGGCAATTTTTTATTTTGTTCAAAGTATTACTGAACTCTCTTGAGAAATAAGGATGCGTTTTTATCTCAAAAGCTTTTTCAGAAACATTTTTCTTTTGGCTTTCTTGGATAAGTTCTTGAAGAAGCCACTCTGGTATACATGCCATATCTTGCTGACAAAAATCACGTTTCCAACTATATTTATTACCGTTAGGATGAACAGATGGCGGCACGACAATATATCCGCCATCAGCCCGAATATCAACGTTAGGCAATACAGCAGCCCTATTTTTTACCGTTTCCACTCCTTTGGGATATTGAAAATATAGATGTCCTCCACCCTCTCTGCCTGATTTGGCAATAATAGTTTTAGGAAAGTTTCGCCCCTTTTTGATTTTTAGCAGTTCTTCTTTTCCCGTTGGGCCATCAATATCGATGACAATACAATGGTTTGCTTTTCCGGTTACGAAACCAATATTGGCCTCCGGATATGCTTCCCACCATTTTTTTATAGTGTCAATGTCAGCAGAAGCATCCTTACATCCATGGCGGATTAGTACTCCTAAAGGTCGCTTATCACGAGGCCACAACGGAAACACCTTATATCCAAGACGAGCATAATACAATGCTGCCTCTGAAAGGCTCATCTCATTTATTGAGCGTTTCTCTTGATTTTTAATTTTTTTGGTATTATCATTATCAACGTTTAGATTAGATAAGGCGTCTTCATGTGTTGCAGCACTAAAGGCGTCTTCTTTTTGGTTAGCAAGTTCTGTCATTTTGATCTCCCTGAATTTCTGTTGAGTTTTCGATTAGCCAGTTGATTACTTCTTCAACTGGATAGGCGACTTTGCGCCCAATTTTAAACCGTCCCCGAATACCTGTTCCTTGGCAATCGCGGTTTCTCATTGTCCGGGGATTAATCACACCACCGGTTACTTCCGCCAATCTGTCGCGAGCAATAAAGGGACTTTTGCATTTTTCTTTTATTCTTTGAATAATATCATGCATCTTTTGCCTCTCATAAGTTAAAAGTTGACAATTTGTTCGATTCTGTTTTTAATCTTTCAATATGTCGCAGTCAACATGTAACTAATTGTTTCTGCTTATTTTATTCGGAAAAGAAAAAGGGGCATTTTCTTTCCGCCCCTTTGTTTTCTAATCCTTACTCTGCCTATGCACATATCTCAATAATTGATAGTCAGAACCGCTTTCAACCATGCTATTAAAGTTTTTCCAACCAGTCTTTCGTATATTTTCAGCATTTTTACTCGTTTCCGATTCGCTCTTTTCTCCAAAGAATAAATTTGCAATGTTTTCGTCTGTCAGATGTTGGTTATAAGCTTGCTGTAAAAGCCATAAATCAAAAAGTTGCAAAATATGACTTTCTCTTAATCTTTTTATATCCGCATCCGATATTTCTCCATTATTCTTAAATAGATTCTTCTTGGTAAAACGTTTACTTTCGATAATTTTTTGTATTTCTTTTGTTATCTGTCCAAGCGGACGATGCCAGCTTATACCTAGTATTAAGATATCTTCATCTATCAAAGGTACTTCTTCTGGGGCTTTTATTTCAAAAACAGCAGATGATTTCAATGGGCTACTATAAACATTAAGTATGGTTTCTATTGATTTTAACACAGTAGCCTCATCGTCTGGAATAACATCATCATCCGGAGCAGTAGCTTCATCATCAGAATTATATGAAAAATCCGAAATATTCGAAAAATTCAAATCTTTATATTTAGCAAAATTATCCTTCAAAAAAGTTCTCATTACTTCTAATCTTTTACTTTCGCGTTCAATTGGATGTTCAATTAAAAAATTGCTCAACAACTTTTTGAAATCAACATCAGAAATTTCGCTATAGAGATTTACCGATTTTCTTGTAAAGAATTTATAGATAGAGAGGCGAAATAGCAACTGCGCTGCAAATTCCTTATTATCCAATTTTCGAGTATAATATTTTTCAAAGGAAAAACATTTCACGATTTCATTAAACATCTTCCGAAGCTCTTTATTATGTTGAAACATATGTGTTATCCTTCCTAATTTTTAGAATTTTTAGGATTTTTAGTTTCCTGGCAATAATGAAAAGCAATATTATATATTTAAATATGAAAAATCAAGGAACTATTAAGAAGCAAATACGTTATAACCAAATTTAAAACCAATCTATCGGTCATTTTTCAACATTTATTTTAATATAAAAAAGTGGCACAGGAGTGGCACAAAAAGAGACAATTGTAAAAACAAAAGGCTTCAAGATTTTCCTCAAAGCCTTTATTTCTGTTGGTTGCGGGGGCAGGATTTGAACCTACGACCTTCAGGTTATGAGCCTGACGAGCTACCGGGCTGCTCCACCCCGCGATAAAATAACAACTTTTATCTTGAAGACAGCGTATACATACGCTCTTATTCGCGGCTTGTCAAGTGTTAATTTTATAAAAATTGCCAAATCTTCAGAAAAACAGTGAAATTATGACGGCAAAAACCAAAACGCAAATGATTGTCCAATGCCACCATCTTAATTGCTTTTGCATGCGCTTTCCCCTTTGTAAATATGGTTTAATTAAATAAAATCAAGGCAGCGATAATTAAGGCCAATATAACGCCGGCCGCAATTTTATGTTTTGTTTTCCATTCCATGCCTACCTCTCAAATAAACGGATTATAAGCCCATTGCAACAAGGCTTGCCGTTGTCTGGGACGACAGGCCAAGTCTCCGTACAAACAGTTGTATTCAATTTGGGCGCGGTGGCGGTTAAAAGCCTTCCACCTGCGAATCTGCCGGTTGTCGATTTCCGGCAGCCTCCGCCCGTAATAATACCGGCAATACCATTGAAACCACCCGCGCGGATCCGGTTCGATAATCCAGCCGCGCCGTTGCCATTCCTGCAAAGACAGGCGGGATTTTACGCCGAAGCAATTTTTTTCGGCATCGGCACGAGCCGGAGAAAGCCTGGCATTCTCAAACCAGTCGGCCGGAAATTCTTTCCGGCAGTCCGTAATGTACTTTCCCTCAAAGGCGCCATATTCCAAAATTTGTTGCGGCGACAGTTCCGGACGGAAGTCCGGAGCAAAATTTTTTCCTTCCGGCTCCGAAAGTTCGTAACTGTAGCCTTGCTGCATTTTATCATTAACAATTATTTTCATTATTCGCCAAATCTTTTGTTGTAATCTGAAATAAATATATTAATCTAATTACAAAAAACAACGGGAGCGCATGATGGATAATCGGGAAATTGAAGAACGCCTCATGAATATTGAAATCGCCCTGGCTAATCAGGAACGGATAACCGATGACCTCAACCAGGTTATCATTTCCCAGGGAAAGATGCTTGACGTTTTGCAAAAGCAGAATCAACTGTTGCTTGACCGTCTCGAAAATGGCGATATCAAGCCGCTGAGCGAAGAAACTCCGCCGCCGCATTATTAGAGGGAGAACAGGAATGATGGATGAAAACGCGCTGTTTAAGCTGACCCACGGATTATACGTTCTGGGGGCGGCAGATGCCGGCGGGCGGTTGGTCGGAAGCGTCGTCGATGCCGTAATGCAGGTGGCTAATCGTCCGTTTGTACTGGCTTTGTCCTGTACCAACAACAGTTATACCAAACACTGCATTGAAGCCTCAAATGAGTTTTCGTTGTCGGTGTTGGGAAAAAATGTCAATCCTTTGGTTATTTCCAATTTCGGTTTCCAGTCCAGCCGCAATGTTAATAAATGGGAAAATGTCGAATATTATGTTCATGACGGACTTCCCTACTTGCAAAATAATCTGGCGGAGATTAAATGTAAGGTAATCCAAAAGATTGTATACGAAAGTAATACGATGTTTCTGGCCGAGGTTACGGATTGCCGTAATAATGAAGACAGCATTCCTCTGACCTATAATGATTATCGCGCCTATTTCAAAAATGATGTATTACAGGCACTTCAACAACAAAAAGAGAAAGGTGATCAAATGACTGAAGAAAAGAAAAACGATGAAGGCAAAAAATGGGTCTGCACCGTTTGCGGGTATGTATATGACGGAGACGTTCCGTTTGAAGAGCTTCCCGACGACTGGGTTTGCCCCTTGTGCGGCGTTGACAAAAGCTTTTTTGAACTGCAGTAACCAAAAGCCGGGAACGTTTCCCGGCTTTTTCGTTCTATTGGGCTTTTTTCCAGTCGGTCAACCGCCCGGCAATTATCTGCAGTTTTCCTTCCATATAATTTTCAACCTCCTGCTTAATGCCGTAATAAAGTTGAAGCTGTTCTAACATAATCAGAACATCTGCGGTCTCTTCAATAATCTGGGTCCGGTTGTCCTTTTTGCGGTTGACGTTTTTCAGGATTTCCTTTTGCAGTTCTGACATTTCCTCCACCGCCACCAGCATTTGGGCCGTGCCGCCCCAGGTTTCAAGAGCTTCCTTACAAATATGATTGTCTTTCATCTTTTTCCTTCCTTATGAATATCAACCGACCGAACCTTCCAGGCTGATGTTGATGAGTTTGGCCGCTTCAATGGCAAATTCCATCGGCAGCTGCTGCATAACTTCCTTGCAAAAACCGTTGACTATCAGGCTGACGGCCTCTTCCTGCCCGATTCCCCTTTGCATGCAGTAAAAAAGCTGATCGTCGCTGATTTTGGAGGTGGTCGCCTCATGCTCAATCCGGGCTGATTTGTTGCGGTTTTCAATATAGGGAACTGTGTGCGAACCGCAGGTCGAACCGATGAGCAGGCTGTCGCATTGCGAATAATTGCGCGCATTGGCGGCATTGGGCGAAACCCGGACCAAACCGCGGTATGTCTGATTGGAGCGTCCGGCGGAAATCCCTTTGGAAATAATTTTGGAGCGGGTGTTCTTGCCGATGTGAATCATCTTGGTGCCGGTGTCGGCCTGTTGGTAATTGTTGGTCAGGGCAACGGAATAAAATTCGCCAGTCGAATTGTTTCCCTGCAAAATGCAAGACGGATATTTCCAGGTAACCGCCGAACCGGTTTCAACCTGTGTCCAGGAAATTTTGGCGTTATCTCCGCGGCAGGCCGCCCGCTTGGTCACAAAATTATAAACTCCGCCTTTGCCGTCCTTGTCTCCCGGATACCAGTTCTGAACTGTAGAATATTTAACTTCGGCATCTTTGTTGACGATAATTTCGACAATCGCCGCATGCAGCTGGTTTTCGTCGCGCTGTGGCGCCGTACAGCCCTCCAGATAGCTGACATAGCTTTCATCGTCGGCAATAATCAATGTCCGTTCAAATTGGCCGGTGTTTCTGGCGTTGATGCGAAAATAGGTGGAAAGTTCCATCGGGCAGCGAACGCCCTTGGGAATATAAACAAAAGAACCGTCGGTAAAAACTGCCGAATTCAGGCAGGCAAAAAAATTGTCGGTATAGGGAACAACGCTGCCGAGGTATTTTTTGACCAGCTCCGGATGTTCTTTGACAGCCTCGGAAATCGAACAGAAAATAATCCCCTGTTCGGCCAGCCGCGCCCGGTAGGTCGTGGCGACCGAAACGCTGTCAAAAACGGCGTCCACCGCAACGACCCCGGCCAAAACTTCTTGCTCTTTGAGCGGGATTCCGAGCTTTTTATAGGTATCCAAAAGCTCCGGATCAACCTCGTCCAGACTTTGGGGAGCATCGGCCTTTTGTTTGGGGGCGGCATAGTAAAACAAATCCTGATAATCTATCTTGTCATAGGCAAGCTTGGCCCAAGTCGGTTCGCTCATTGTCTGCCAAAACTCAAAAGCCTTCAGCCGCCATTCCAGCAGCCAGCCGGGTTCGCCTTTTTTTTGCGAGATCAGGCGGATAATTTCGGCATTGAGCCCTTTGGGAACCGTTTCCGCCTCAATGTCGGTTACAAAACCATATTTGTACTTGTCGCCGCTTTCGTCAATTATCTGCGGTTTGGGAGTATTCATGTTCCTTTGCCTTTGTAAATTCGTTTACCCTGAAAATAAGCCTTATTTTCTCAAAGCGCAAGCCTTTTGTAATTGTAAATAAAAATTAACTATCTTGTGGTAAGGCTGTTGATATGAAGAAAATGTACATTTTGACATTTCTGGTGATGCTGGTCGGCGGATGCTCATACGATTCCGGGCGCATCCGCTTGTTTAATTACAATTTTTGGGGCGGCGATACGCCTTCCTCCGTAACTGTTCGCAAAGGCGATACCCTGTACAGCATTTCCCGGCGTTATAATGTTCCGATGCGTGAAATTACAAAAGTAACCGGCTTCCGCCCGCCCTATACGCTGACCATCGGACGGGTGTTGCGTCTGCCTGCCGCACGTTATCATGTAGTGGCCAAAGGCGATACGTTATATAATATTTCCAAGCGTTATAATGTTGATATCACCTCGCTTAGCCGCAGCAACCGCATCGCCGCGCCCTATACCCTGGCAGTAGGCCAGAGGCTGGTGCTGCCCGGAAGCGTTGTCGAAACCGCCGCTTCCCCGGCTTATAAGACCGCATCGCACGCATCGGTCGCCGCCCATAATGGCGGAAAGAGCCGCAGTTCCTCAAAAAAAGCCGTATCTTCCGCATCAACTTCGTCTTCTAAAAAATATGCTTCGTCCTATACGCCGCCGCCGGCATCGCGAAAGAGCAAATTTGCCTGGCCCGTCCGCGGTTCGGTCATTTCGTCATTCGGTACCATCGGCAAAGGGCGCAATAACGACGGTATCAATATCAAAGCTGCCCGCGGCACGGCCGTCAAGGCGGCGGACGGCGGAACGGTGGCCTATGCCGGAAACGAGCTGAAAGGCTTTGGTAACCTGATTTTGATAAAACATTACGATGGTTGGATTACGGCTTATGCGCATAATGAAAAGCTGTTGGTAAAAAAAGGGCAGAAAGTTGCCTGTGGCGAAAAAATTGCCACCGTCGGCAGTACCGGCGGCGTCAGTTTGCCGCAGCTCCACTTTGAGATACGCCGCGGCAAAAAACCGGTAAATCCTCAAAGTTATCTGCCCTGATTCCGCTTAAAACGCAAAAAAATCTTGTGATATCGTGTTTTTTGCCCTATATAACAAAAAAATAGTGATGTATATTATCCGCAATATTAATTAGAGGAGAGTAAAATGTTTATTAGTGAAGCTTGGGCCCAAACCGCTGAAACTGCCGCTTCCGGCGGTTCTGTTTCCGGAGTTCTGATACAGCTCGGACTCATTTTTATTATTTTCTATTTTCTGCTGATTCGTCCGCAGCAAAAGAAAATCAAACAACACGAAACCATGCTGGCCGCCATCAAAAAGGGCGACAAAATCTTAACCGGCGGCGGAGTTTATGCCAAAGTTCTCAAGGCGGACGACCCGCTTAATCTGACTGTCGAACTGGCGCCGAATATGGTGGTCGAAGTCAACCGCGCCACCGTTCGTGACGTGATTACGCCGGAGGTGGAAGCCGCCGCGGCCGAACTTAGAAAAAATGAACAGAAAAAACAGTCTAAAAAGAAATAATCAGGGACAAGTGTAATGTATAAACTTTCACGTTCAAGAATCATTGTTATTCTTGCCATCTGCCTGATTGGTATATTCTTTGCGATTCCCAATCTGGTTCCCAATAAGGCGGCGTTGCCGTCCTGGTGGCAGCCGGTTAATCTCGGGCTCGATCTGCAAGGCGGATCCAATCTGCTTTTGGAGGTTAAAATTGATGACGTTCTCAAAGAACGGATGAATACGATTGAAGACGAAATCCGCCAGACGCTGCGCGAAAATAAAATCCGCTATGCCAATCTCCGGGCGGGAGAAACCTCGGTTCAGGTCAAAATCGATAATCCCAATTCGCGAACCAAAGCGGCAGGCTTGTTCCGCAAGCTGGACCGGGATTATGAAGTTACCGAAGCAGACGGCGTGTTAAGCATTGCTTATAATGAAGCGGCGCTTAAAAAGCTAGAACGTCATGTTGTGGCCCAGTCGATTAAAACCGCCCCCCGCCGTATTGACGCCTTGGGAACCAAAGAACCCGTAATCCAACGTCAGGGGGACGACCGTATTGTCGTTCAGTTGCCCGGCCTTCAGAATCCCGAAGAAGTAAAAACGCTGTTGGGCAAAACCGCCAAAATGAGTTTCCATCTGGTCGACGGCAGCTCGACCGCCATGGACGCCCGTCGCGGCAAGCTTTCCGGAAATTCCCGTTTGGTGCCCGGAACCGAAGGTGAAACCTATGTCATCTTCCGCAAGCCGATTATCGGCGGCGAGCACCTCAAAAACGCCGGGGTTCAGTTTCAGGAAGGCCAGCCCGTCGTCAGTTTTGAATTCGATTCGGCCGGCGGCAAAAAGTTTGGCGAAACCACCAAAAACAATATTGGCGAAAGACTGGCAATCGTTCTTGATAATGAAGTTATTTCCGCCCCGACCATCCAGTCCGCCATCTTGGGCGGCAGCGGCGTCATTACCGGAAACTTCACGACCAAAAGCGCCAATGATTTGGCCGTACTGCTGAAATCCGGTGCGCTTCCGGCACCTTTGGAGGTTTTGGAAGAAAGAACCGTCGGCGCCGGCTTGGGAGCTGACTCGATTCGCGAAGGCGTCGTCGCCAGCATTATTGGCCTGATTGCCGTGGTGGCGTTTATTATCGCTGCTTACGGGTTGTTCGGCGTATTTACCACAATTGCGGTTTTCACCAACCTGTTTTTGCTGTTGGGAGCTTTGAGCTTTATTGGCGCAACGTTGACGCTGCCCGGTATTGCCGGTATTATCCTGACTATTGGTATGGCGGTGGACGCTAACGTGCTGATTTTCGAACGGATGCGCGAAGAAGTCAAAGCCGGCCGCTCGCCGCGTGATGCTGCCGATGCCGGATTTACAGAAGCCTGGAACACGATTGTCGATTCCAATCTTACGACTTTGGTTGCCGGTTTTGTGTTGTTCTATTTTGGAACCGGCCCGGTTCGCGGATTTGCCGTTACCTTGTCAATTGGTATCGCCACGTCCATGTTCACATCCGTAACCGTAACCCGCTTGATTATCGCCTCTTGGTTGGCGCGCAACAAGCCGACCCGGCTTCCGATTTAAGAATAAGGATATGTTAAAATGAAACTTTTTCAATGGATTACTAAAGATACGAATATTAACTTCCTCGGAGCCGAAAAGCTGACCTATGCCATTTCGATTGTTGCTTTTGTGCTGTCAATCGCGGTGATCGGCTTTAAGGGCTTCAATTACGGCATTGACTTTGCCGGCGGTATCCTGATGGAAATTAAAAGCGAAGAGAAAATCAATCTTGACGAACTTCGCAACAAGCTTGATTCCGTTGATGTCGGCGAAATCAATCTCCAAACCATTGGCGAAAACGGTGACGAAGTTATGATTCGCGCCGAAGCCGATAATCTGGACGAGCGCGCCCAAATGGCGGCAATTAACAAAATCAAACAGATTTTAGGAAATGCGATTGACTATCGCAAAATAGAATTAGTAGGTCCGCAGGTCGGTGATGAGTTGAAAATTGCCGGTGCGGTAGCTTCCCTGATTGCGATTCTGGCTATTTGCGCTTACATCTGGATCCGTTTTGAATGGCAATTTGCCTTTGGGGCGCTGCTTGGCCTGTTCCACGATGTCATCATCACTTTGGGATTGCTGGCCGTCTTTGATATGGATTTCAGTTTGACTACCATTGCCGCGATATTGACCCTTGCCGGTTATTCCGTCAACGACAAAGTCGTAACTTACGACCGCATTCGTGAAAATCTGCGCAAATTTACCCGGATGCCGCAGCGTGAGCTGCTCAATAAGAGTATCAACGATATTTTTTCACGGACGTTGTTGACCGGTCTGACAACTTTGCTGGCCGCGGTCGCCTTGTTTATTTTCGGTGGCGATACTCTGCGCAGCTTTTCGTTTACGATTGTTGCCGGCATTATCGTCGGTACCTATTCTTCCATCTACGTTTCAACGGTTGTGCTGACCTGTTTTGATCTGCGCAAGAGCATGGAAGAAAGCAAAAACGTCAATCCTTTCGGCAATATTGACTAGCAGAAAGCTTTAAGATGTTGTTAACCACACCTATATATAATGTAGGTGTGGTTTTTTCTGTAATACGCACGGAATTTGGTTGCCAAAATAGAAAAAACATGCTATCACCACAACAATTGGAATGACCGGTTTTTCCGGGAAATCTGATAATCTGAACCATGGATGTTGTTATGATAATTGATGGTAATAATAAAAAGCAGCGGAGCATTTTGACCAATAAGTGCTTCTACCAGACAACGGCCCAGATTATGCGTGACTTTGAAAGCAAGGGTTACGCTAACTCGGCTGACGAGACTGCCAAAGTTATCACGGCCTATCATGATATTGTAAAGAAAAAAACTAAAAATAATTTCAACTCCGATTACAATGCCGCTTTTCAGCGGATTGACAGGGCGATTGACAGTTTGGCAAATAAAGTTTTTTATGATTATGACAAGAAGAAACATGACATTGCCTATCGTTCTTTTGAAGAGTTTGATTATGTCGGGGCAATCGTCAACCGCCAGTTGACCAAAACCAGCCTTTCTTCCAATTAAATCATAGAAAACCCTTTGTGTATTTTTCTTGCAAGAGAATTGCCATTTTGCAATAATTTGGTTATACCTGAATTATTAACGGTAATTTGCAAGAAGGACTGCTATGGACGCTATTTCATTAATCGGCTGCGGCCGCTGGGGGACGTTTCTGGGCTGGTATGCCGGCAACTGCTGCGGCTTTGATCGGGTTGATATGTATGATATCCCGACTTCTCCGAATTTTGTTGAATTAAAAGAAACCCGCAAAAACGGGTATCTGGCTCTTTCTGATAATATGGTTATGCACGAAGATGTCGCCGAGGTGCTGAATAACGAAACGATTATTGTTTCCATCGGCTGTCAGCATCTTCGTTCGCTGGCCAAACAGCTCAACGGCTATGCCTTGGGCGGCAAGACTTTCTTGCTGGCCATGAAAGGACTGGAGGAGCCGAGCGCCAAAACTCTGGAGCAGGTTTTTAAGGAAGAAATCAAACAGGATATCCATGTGGCCATTCTGGCCGGACCCGGACATGTTCAGGACTATATGAAAGGCGTACCGTCCTGTGCGGTGATTGACAGTTATGAGACTGAAACTAAAGACCGCCTGATTAAGCGCCTCTCTAGTGATTTGATTCGCTTTTACTACGGAACTGATATGGTCGGCAACCAAATCGGCGCGGCGCTGAAAAACGTTATCGGGATTGCCGCCGGCATCTTGGACGGTTTGGAGTGGTATGGCTTAAAGGGCGCTCTGATGGCTCGGGCTCCGATTGAGGTTGGTCGTTTTATCAAACATTTTGGCGGCAATCCGCAAAATGCATACGGTTTGGCGCACTTAGGCGATTACGAAGCGACTTTGTTTTCCCCGCACAGCCATAACCGCCGTTTTGGCGAAATGTTGGCCCGCGGAGAAAACTTTGGAAAGCTTGCCGAAGGCGTGGCAACTCTGAAAGCGGTCAAAATCATTGCCGACGAACAGGGGATTGACATGCCGATTTCGCAGGCATTGTATAAGGTGGTTTATGAAAAGGCCGATATCAAAGAAACTTTGAAATCCATGTTTGAACGGGGTTTGAAAAAAGAATTTGATAATGATACAATCTGTTAGAAAACAGCCTCCGTTTAGGAGGCTTTTTCTTTAATGGCAATTCCCGGAAAAAGCCGCCCGGCAACATTCAGCGCCTGCGTATTAAGGCGGCTGACCTCAAACCGGTAAGCATGATTGCGGCTGAGGCAGGCCGAAATTTCCGGATGCCGTTGAAGATAGTTTTGCAGTTTGGCGCCCATCAGCTCGTCTTGTGAAATAATTTTAACTTCGGGCAGCAGGGTGCGGAAATATTCTTTTACCAGCGGATAATGTGTGCAGCCCAGAATCAGGCTGTCGATAGCGTCAAATTGGCCGGCATAACCGCGGCAGATTGTTTCGGCTTGTTCGAAATCGTTGTTTTCAATCATCGGAACCAGTTGGGGAGCGGCAATTTCCTGAACTTTCAAATTTGGATTAAGTTTCAGCAGCTCGGTCTGATAAATATGAGAACGGACGGTGGCTTGGGTTGCAATGACGCCTGCTTTTCCCGCTCCGGGAAAAGCCGCTTCTTCAACGGTCGGAATAACCACGCCGAGAATCTTGGTTTTCGGGGCATAAACCGGAAGAAAACGCTGTTGCAGGTAACGCAGGGCAATGGCCGTGGCCGTATTGCAGGCAATAATGATCAACTTGCAGTCTTCGGCAATTAAATATTTAACCGCCTCCAGCGTGTATGCCAGAATTTTCCCGGAAGTCTTTTCTCCATACGGCAAATGAGCCGTGTCGCCATAATAAAGGTAATCGAAACCCGGCATTGTTTCAATAAACGCCTTGGTAATGACCAGTCCTCCCAGCCCGGAATCAAAAACGCCGATTTTCATCATCTCTCCTTTGCCGGAAGCATAATGGACAGACCTTAAAATTTTGATAATTTCTTTAAAGCTCGTTAGATAAGTTTAGCGGTATTAATCATATAATGTCATCTAACCAGCTGTCTGTCAGGCCGTAAATATAAGGATATAAATCAAAATTTTTATAACTGTCGGGCGCATGGAGCGGTGTATCGGGAGGAAGAATTTTCATATAGTTATGAGTATAATTGGCCAAAATATCCGCCAATAAAATAAGGGGGTGATTTTTCCCGATAACTTGAATATCGGCAACTCGGTTCTCGATTCCAAAATTTTCCACCTCAAAGCGAACCTGGCCTGAAGCTTTTACGACACGGTTTGTTTGGGTGTCCCAGGCTGTTGCAGTTATTGTTTCTGTATCATTGATACTTCTGAATCTACTTAATATTTTTTTGTATTCTTCTTGTTTGGCGGTATCAATTTCATCAAATAACGGGATAACTTCATCAAAGTCAAATTCTTCGGCAAAAGCTTCCATTTTTCCTATTAAAGATTCAAAAGCTTGGCCTTCTAGTGTTTGTTGGGAATGCGGATGCGAAATTTTAAGATGCGTGTTAGTTCTGCTCTTATCTATATTTGACAGCCAGTTTTCTCTAAAGTCAAAACTGTTTTTCTCAATGCCGGCTCTTTTAGCTCCAAATAAATATTTCCCCTGTTTTTCCTTAAAGGTTTTTAGATATCCGCCTCTTACTTCCTGAACTAATTTTCTTATATTAGGGTCTTGGGAAGCAAATGCATCGGTAATATGCAGTTTCATATCGGAAGGAATATTGGTTTTAAACTTGTCAAACAGCGCTTGAAAATAAGAGGTGCAAAAATTTTCGACCGTTTCTGGGATGATAACGCCAACAAACAGGCAAATATTGTTCTTGTTGAGATTAGAGATATTCTTTGATTTGCTTTTGAAACCGGATTCATCAATAAATATTTTTGCGCTTTTCATTATTTTCTCGGATAAATAACAAAACAGCCTGCACAAGGCAGGCTGGAAAAATTGGTGGGTATGACAAGGATCGAACTTGTGACCCCTACGATGTCAACGTAGTGCTCTCCCGCTGAGCTACACACCCGTCATTATTAAGACTTAAACTTTATAAAGTCTTTTTTTGCGAATTGCAAGCATTTTTTTTCTGTTGACGCAAATTGGCTGTAGCAGGTAAAAAGTTATTGTGTTTTGTCTAAAAATATGGTAAAATATTCTTCTGAAATAGAGATTATTAGTTTTTTAGATTAACATTTAAAATTATTTTTTTTATGGATTACGTGATTTTATCTGCCGTTATGGCGGTTGTTTTCGGTCTGATCAGTTTGAACCGTGAGCATAAAGGCTTTTGCCTGATAAGCAGTTTTTTAGTTTTCATTTTTTGCCTTGCAATTAATATTGCGTGGTTGCCGATAATCAACCTGACGTCTTTTCGGGATATTTGGTTGGAATTCATGGTAACGGCTTTTGCGGCGGCGTTATGTTATTCTCTGCTGGGTGAAAGTGATAAATTTTCATCAAAAGCTGTGCGGACTCTTCCGTTTTTCATCTCGATTTTGATATTGTTGGTGATGGAGGGGCGCAGTTTTCGTTTTTATCAGGCGGACAGGTTCTGCCAGATGCTGAAAGTGGATACTGTGGCGTTGGACGAGTTCAATCAGGATATTTTTCCGACCTCGGTCAGGAAAATGATCTGCGTTGATGCTTCTATGGCTCGCAAGGCTGCGGAAGATTTGCTTGATACCGATCCCGGATTGGGATCGCGCGTTTATGTCGGCGAAATGACGATGCAGCCTATTGATGGCAGTTTTACAATTGACGGCGGCAAAAGGCTGACTTTTGAGGACGGTGTCATATGGGTTGCGCCGTTGGAGCACAAGTCTTTTCGCAAATGGTGGATAAATGATGTTACGCCGGGTTATGTGATTGTCGATGCAACCGATGCCAACATGACCAGACGCTATATTGTCCGCGAGGTTAATGGTCGAAAGCTGGCTTTGCGGTATCTGGAAAGCGGCTGTTTGTGGGATGATATCGAGTTTCATATCAAAATTAACGGTTATACCGGCAAGGGCCTGAATGACCACCGTTTTGAAATTGACAACTCCGGCAATCCTTTTTGGGTTTTGTCTGCTTATGAACCGCAAATCGGAGTAGATGCAAAGGATTCTCAAGGCGCAATAACCGTAGATGCCCAAAGCGGTGAGCTGAAGGAATACTGCATTACGGAAGCGCCGGCCTGGATTGACCGTATTCAGCCGGAAGATTTTGTTTTTGAACAGATCTCCTGGTGGGGAAAATATCAGCTGGGCTGGTGGAATTCATGGTGGAATCAGCTGAATGTCCAGTGCCCGACCCCGGGACTGACTCTGGTCTACTCTCAGGGACGAAGCTATTGGTACACCGGTATTCAGTCGTCCGGAAACAGCGAAAGCACCAGTGGTTTTATGCTGGTTGACACTCGGGACAAAACGGCACGTTATTACAAAATGGCCGGTGTGAACGAGCAGGAAGCGCAAAATATCGCCAACGATATCCCTTTCGCACGGACGGCAGGTTATCAGTCAATCAAGCCGGTATTGTACAATCTTCGCGGCGTACCGTCATATTTTTTAGTTTATAAAGGCGGTTCGGGCAATGCCACCGGTTATGCGTTTGTCAGCGTGGCCAATCGTTCCGTATTCGGAGCGGGTACTACGCCGGAAGAAGCTGAACGGGAGTATCTCAAACGGATGTCGTCTTCGGGAATGATTAATTATGAGGACGACCAGGTAGAAAAGGCTGAGGGCGTTTATACCATTCGTGCCATCACCCGGGTTGGAGAAACCTTCTATCTTAGATTAAAAGAAGCGCCGGGGTGCGAATTCAGCGCTCATAACAACGTTTCTCATGATCTCAAGTGGTCGGAGCCCGAAGACAGAATCCATATCGGTTATGGCAAAGGCGAAAGTAAATATATCCCGATTTCGGAATATAAGAATTTGGACCTTTCCTATTAAATTAAAAATTTATTTTTCCCGGCAGTTTGGCTGCCGGGTTTTTTTGTGGCATTATTAAAAAGTTAACAATTTTCGGTTATCCTCATCATGATTAAAAGGAGAGGAACGTGTCTGAAAAACATATTGACTTTAAGGTGAATTACAGCCGCTTAAAAGTTTTTGCCGAATATAATACCAAAGATTTTTTGTATCCGGTTGTTTTGTCGTCTCCGCATAGCGGCCGCTGTTTTCCTGAAGAATTTTTGGCCAATGCGCGCCTGTCGGAAAAAGAATTGCGTTCTTCCGAGGACTGTTTTGTCGATGATTTGGTTTTGCCGGCTTCCGAGGCCGGAATTCCTCTGATTGCCATGAACCTGCCGCGTACGTTTGTTGATGTCAGCCGCGATAAAATCGAAATTGACGACAGTATGTATTTCAATCCTGCGGAGACGCGGGCCCGCCGGGCGCAACCCGCCCCCCGCCGCTGCCGGGTCGGGTTGGGCGTTATCCACCGGGCGGTTGCCCAAACCAAAAATATCTATGCCGGGCTGATTTCTTATGATGAAGTCCAGGAACGGATTAAAAATGTTTACGACGTTTACCATAAAAGGCTCAAACAGCTGGTTGACCGCTGCTATAAAAAATTCGGCCTTTGCCTGTTGGTGGACTGCCATTCCATGCCGGCCCAAATCTGCGGAATCATGAACGAAAGCAAGCCGATTGACTTCAGTTTCGGTACCTTGTTCGATGAAAGCTGTCCGCCCGAACTCTCTTCCCGTTTGGCGCAAAGCCTTGAAAAATATGGCTACCGGGTAGAGTTTAACCGCCCGTATTCCGGAGGTTTTATTACTTTTAACTACTGCCAACCCCGAAAAAACATCTTTACGTTGCAAATTGAGGCTAACCGCAGCCTCTACATGCATGAAAATGTGTATAAAAAGAATCCAAAATTTCAGGAAGTTAGTAATAACATAAGCGAGTCTCTGGTCGAACTGGGGAAATTTTTGCTGGATTTTAAAAAATAACTGTGTTATAACCCCCCTTGATTTAACCCGCCGGATAGATATATTATTCGGTGAAATTTGATTATAAGCATAACGCCGGAGCTGCGGCTGCGGTTGTGTTAGAGATAACATAAGGAGTTTATACTTATATTAACCGACCCCGGATTTTGTTTTTGGAAATCATGTTTAGAATGCCGTAAGCAGATTGAAACAGGCACGAGTGGCCTTGGGGATATTTGTGGCAGCCGGGGGGAAAGAGGGATGCGTTTTAGCGTGTCAAAATTTTTAATGTATTTCTTAATAATGCTGTTAACGATGCTTCAGCCCATTCAGGCGCGGGCAGATGAGCAGGCTCGTGTGCGGGATGCTTATGCCTGTATGAATGCAACGATTGAGCTTGAGAAAGAATATCAAATTCAAGAACACTTGTTAACGACGATTTCCAGCGTCGAAACCGGCCGCTGGGATGCCGCCACCAGACAGAATGTTGCCTGGCCGTGGACGGTAAATGCAATGGGGAAGGGAACTTTTTATCCTTCTAAGGCCGAGGCAATCCGGGCCGTAAAAAAACTTCAGGCTCAGGGGGTTAAAAGTATTGACGTCGGATGTATGCAAATCAACTTGTCGTACCATCCGGACGCTTTCGAAAACCTGGAAGAAGCGTTCGACCCCAAAACCAATGTCGCCTATGGCGCCAAATTTTTGAAAAATTTATATGAAAATCGCGGAAACGACTGGATTAAAGCCGCAATGGCCTACCATTCGAGCGTTCCGAAAAAGGCGCTGCGCTATAAGAAAAAATTGTTTACTGCGTATGAAAAAGTAAAACAGGCGCAAAATCTCCGCCGCCAAAATCAAAATACGGTCAAAACGGCAGTAGCCAAAATTCCCGGTCAGCTGAAGAAAACTGCCCGGGTTCATGCCGATGCCGCGCATACGGCGACCGTTGCGTCCAATCCACAGCGCGAGGCACGCTTGATTGCCGATGCCAAAGCCTGGCGCGAAGCCAAACTGGCCGAGTATCGCCAGCGTAAAAGCAACCGTTTGGCTGCGGCAAATTAATAATATTAGTCTGAAGCAGAATTGTGAATGAACTATCCGGTAAAATAGGCTTGTATTGGCAGCCGCTGGGCGGCAATAATATTGACCAAATCAGCGGCCATTGTTATCGATATACCGATTGTTCCTGCAGTTCTGCTTCTTTTTCATATACGACCCTCATCATTGATATCGGCAAGTTTGACAATTATCAGGCTTTGGGTGTTGAAGGCGCCGTTGCCGCCTTGCCGGATATCCGCCGCTTTTTAAGCGGGGGCGTATTTCAGGCCGCCGCCGTTTTTATTACCCATTCCCACCCCGATCATCTTAATGGTCTGGTCCACTACCTCAAACTCGGTTATAAGCTGCCTCCGGTTTATCTGGGGCGCTATACGGCCATGATTTTGGAAGATTTGTATGCCGAATTTGAAATTGATCCTGACCGGCGGCCGGAATTGCGGTTGATTGATGACGGCGACGTTATTTCGGTCGGTTCGCTTACTGTTGAAGTCATAGCCGCATCACATACTTGTTTTGACAGTTTCGGCTTTATCATCAAATCGGATTCGGCGGTAATTTACCATACCGGCGACATGAAAATTGATGCCAGTACCTATTTCCGCAAACCGACTAACCTCCACCGCCTCAAGGAGTTGTCGGGAAAAATTGACTGCGTGGTCGCCGATTTTTGCGGGGTTGTCGAAGAGGGGCTGGCAGTTAGGGAAGTCGAAACATTTAAGCGCCTGGTCAAGATTATGCGCGCTCATCGGCATCGTTCCAAAATTTTTATTCCGGTATATCCTACCCACCCCGAAATGTATATCATTGCTTTTTTGGCAGCTTTAAAGCTGCGTAAAAACGTTGTTTTTTATGGCAACGAGGATTTTTGCAGCTATCTGAACCGGATAATCGGCTATGGGATAAATTTTGATCGATTGGCCGGAAAACGGATTAAGGTTTTATATCACCCCGATGCCCGGATTGCCGAGCTGAAAGATAACTATGCGGTTATCGGAACCTACAATTTTCTTGATAAGGTTTTTCGCCCTACCCGCCGCGATTCTTATGGAATCGTAACGGCCAAGACTTTTTTTAATCCGCTGAAAGGACAGTTTAATATTCGCAGTATCGAGTTTACGACTGTTGATGAAGAGCCGCAGCTTCAGGGCTTTGGCCATGGCTTTTTGGGCGATTATGAACGGTTGAACGATTTGCTGCCAGCCGTTGTTTATTCCGACGCATTGTCCGCGCTTTGTCATCGAAAATTTTTACGAACTGGGCGAATTTCTGGGCTTTCGGCTGCTAAAGCCGGCACCGCGCAATCTGGAACTGTATCGGATTAACGGCGGCGAATGTGTAAAAATCGGCGAAGAAGTTGCAGAATGGCTGGCCGTCCGTTATGATGAAGAGCATGCGGTGCTGACCCCGGTTGTTCAAAAAGCAACTTCCGGTCAGGGTTTCTTAAAGCGCACCATCAGCAACCGCCGCTGCGGCCGCCGTTTTAAGATGATTCTCCACCGGCGCCGCCGACAGGCAAAAGGACAGGACAATGGTTGAAAAATATAGCAAAGATTATCTGATTCGGACTTATGAGTGTGATAAAAACGGGGAGTTGCGCCTGGTGACGCTGATGAATATTTTTCAGGACATGGCCGATGAGCATGCCGCGCAAATGGGGCTGGGATTGGAGTATTGCCTTGCCAAAGGGCTGGCTTGGGTCGGCTCCAACTATCACCTGAAAATCGGACGAATGCCGCGCCTTCACGAAAAAATAACGCTGATAACCTGGCCTGCGGTGGAAAAAAAGCTTGGCGCTGTCCGCGATTTTGTCATCAATGATGCTGCAGGAACGGAAATTGTCTGCGCCTCCAGCCAATGGATATTGATTGATGCCGCCAAAAAACGCCCGCTGGCTCTTCGGGAAAACTTGCCGCAGTATTATACGGTAGCGGGACGTTCAATGGACGAGGAATTTAATGCCCGCCTGCCGGAGGCCGAACGGGAAGATTACCGGATCGGCTTTAATGTGCGTTTTGATGATATTGACCTGAACAATCATGTCAACAATGCGGTCTATCCGTTGTGGGCGTCAGAAGCGGTTCCGGGTGATTTCCGGCAGAGCCGGCGGATTGCCGAGTTGGAAGTCGCGTTCAAAAAGGAATGCCGGTTTGGCGAAAAAGTCGAAGTCGCCACCGAGTTGAACGGCGCCGAAACGAGGCATCGTATCAGCGCTGTCTCCGATGGCCGGGAGCTTTCGCGGGTGCGGATTGTTTGGAAATAGAAAATCAACGCCGAAACTGATATTTGTTGTTTACAAAACATTGAATTTTGCCTATTGTTTCCTTAAATTTGCAATAAGGGAAGATATGAAATGAGCGTATTGCTTGAAATTGAAGATTTGCATGCCCGCGTTGGCGATAAAGAAGTGATAAAGGGCCTGAACCTGACAATTAATGAGGGTGAGGTTCATGCGATTATGGGGCCGAACGGCGCCGGAAAATCTACCTTGTCTTATGTTTTGTCCGGCAAACCCGGCTATGAAGTAACCTCCGGAACGATTCGCTTTAAGGGGGCTGACCTGTGTGCCCTGTCAACGGAAGAGCGTGCCCGCGAAGGTGTTTTCTTGTGTATGCAGTACCCGGTAGAAATTCCCGGCGTACCGGTTTCTACTTTTTTGAAACACGCGGTCAACGCCGTACGCAAACACCAAAATCTTCCGGAACTGGATACTTTTGAGTTTTTGAAGACGCTTCGCGAGGAGGGGAAAAAGCTCGGAATTGACAACGAGATGATAAAACGCCCGGTTAATGTCGGTTTTTCCGGCGGCGAGAAAAAGCGTCTGGAAACATTGCAAATGTCCATTCTGAAACCCTGTTTTTCAATTCTGGACGAGGCCGATTCCGGCTTGGACATTGATGCGCTGAAAGTCGTGGCCGAAGGAGTCAATGCTTTGCGCGACGGTTGCCGTTCCATGTTGGTCATTACCCATTACCAGCGATTGCTGAATTATATCATTCCCGATTTTGTACATGTCTTTGCTGATGGCCATATCGTCAAATCCGGAGACAAAAATCTGGCGCTGGAGCTTGAGCAAACCGGATACGCCGAATTTATGAAAGAGAAATAAAATGCCTGGCCTGTTGCAGAATAAAGAATTGGAAGGCGCCGGCATCGTCTGGCTGGAGACGCTGCGCCGAAAGGGACGCGAAGCTTTTGCCGCCGCCGGTTTGCCAACGCCGAAAACCGAGGCCTGGAAATATACCCGGCTGCGCATGCTCGGCGCTGACGACTTTGTTCTGCCCGCAGAAGATGAAATCCGGTGTTCATGCGGCTGCGAAGAAGGGCATTGCGAACATGAAAACTGTTCCTGTCGTCAGGAACATCCATTTCCTGCTTATGTATTGGGCTTTCGTAACGGCTTTTTTCGCCCGCCCCATCCGGAGCTTCCCGAAGGCGTGGAGGTTATGACTTTAATGGAAGCCCTGCAGTTGGAAGACGAAGCCAAATCCCGCCTGGGAAAACTGATTGAATTGGAAAAGTATCCTTTGGCCGCCTTGAATACGGCTTATTTGCAGGAAGGGCTGTTTATTAACATCCGCCGCGGCGTCCGTTTGGATAAACCGATTCTGATTGAAAATTGCACTCATTCCGGCGGGCAGAACCTGTTTTTCAATCTCCGGCACCTGATTGTGGTCGAAAACGGAGCCGAGGCCGAGATTATTGAAACATACGCTTATCACGGCGAACCGAAATCACGCTATTTTTCCAATATCGTCAGCGAAATTTATGTCGGCCGCAATGCTGTTTTGCGCCATTATAAGCTTCAGGACGAGGCTTTTAAGGCCTGTCATGTGGCCTTGGCGGCAGTTCAGGTCAAAGAAGGCGGCCGCTATCGGCGGTTCTGTGCGCAAAAAGGCGCTGACGTCGGACGCGATGAGGTTGTGGTCAGCCTCCGGGAGGCACAGGCTTCTGCCAAAGTGGATGCGGTTTATAAGATGTCCGGCTGGGCAACGCTCGATACCACGACCGATATCCGCCACCTTTCCGCGCATACCTGTTCTGAACAGCTGGTCAAAGGCGTGGTTGACGGTGATGCCAAAGGCGTGTTCCAGGGGCGGATACATATTGCCCCCGATGCCCAACAAACCGAAGGGCGTCAACTGCATCGGGCTTTGTTGTTGAGCGACCGTGCCGAGGTTGACGTTAAACCGGAACTTGAAATTTTTGCCGATGATGTTAAATGTTCTCACGGAGCTGCCAGCGGCGAACTGGACGAAGAACAGCTGTTTTATATGCGTTCGCGGGGAATAGACGCCGAAGAAGCCCGGCGGATGCTGGTCGAAGCTTTTTTGGACGATGCGCTGCTGCAGATTGAAAACGAAAATGTCCGCAATTGGCTGAAAGGCAAAATATAGCCGGGGTAGAAAATGTATGATATTGAAAAAATTCGCAGAGACTTTCCGATTCTGGGCGTAAAAATCAACGGACGCCCCAATACCTTTTTGGACACGGCCGCCTCGGCGCAAAAACCGCAATGCGTCATCGATTCCATGAGCCGGATTTATGCCGAAAGCTATGCCAATGTTCACCGCGGCTCTTATCTCCTTTCGGAAGAAATAACGGTTGAATACGAGCAGGCAAGGAGCAAAGTCCGCAGATTTCTCAATGCCGCTTCCGACCATGAAATTGTTTTTACCCGCAATGCGACTGAATCTCTTAATCTGGTCGCTGCTTCCTGGGGACGGAAATTTCTAAAGCCCGGCGATGAAATTCTGATTTCTCAGGCCGAGCATCATGCCAACCTGATTCCGTGGCAGATACTGCGCGATGAATTGGGCATTAAGCTGCAGATATTCAAAATTGCCGATGACGGCAGTTATCTTGAAGAAGAATATCTGAAGCTTCTGAACAATAAAACCCGTCTGGTTTCTGTAACTGCCATGTCCAATGTGCTGGGAACGGTCTTTCCAATCAAGGAAATGGCGTGCCAGGCGCACGCCGCAGGCGCTTTGTTTATGGCCGATGCCTGTCAGTATGCCGTTCACCGGCAAATAGACGTCCAAGACTGGGACTGCGATTTTCTGGCCTTTTCGGGGCACAAAACCTATGGTCCCAGCGGTATTGGCGTTTTATACGGCAAAACGGCGCGGCTGGAGCAGATGCCTCCATATCAAACCGGCGGAGACATGGTCGATACCGTAACCTATGACCATGCAGCCTATGCCTTGCCTCCTGCCCGTTTTGAAGCCGGAACCCCGGCAATGGTTCAGGCTGTCGGGCTGGGGGCGGCGCTGGATTATATGCAAAACCTCGGCTGGGACAACCTGACCGCTCATGAGCAGGATTTAATCGGGTACGCTAATCGCAAACTTGCTGAAATCCCCGGCTTTCGGGTTTTAGGGAATTCTGCCCGCCAACTGCTTATAC